>UMAC01063880.1_pt1 | contig 96486 bp, 97 predicted proteins | sample 1963591 | NCBI WGS metagenome assembly UMAC01 (sample SAMEA4835904, study PRJEB28245) | human gut metagenome | biome: gut microbiome; material: fecal sample | place: Denmark | collected 2008
ACCCACTTAATCAGTTTGCCTATACTGCATGTCCATTCGTCGAGAAGATGCTCTTGCTCACAGCTGCATTCTTCATTGTCCCTCCCTTCTTACAACTTATAAAAAGATGGCTGTCCTCGTTTCAATATACTTCTTTCACTGCTATAACGTATAATTCTTTCTTTAGCTTAACCTTCACCCACACCGATGTCCGCAAACACTAACAGTTTGATGGAGAGACTTCCTTGCTCCATGGTCGAGTGTATCGACTATGGGCAGGAAACCACTCTATCAAAGGTGAGACATGAACATTCCGTCATCAGAGATAGACGAAGAGTTCATTATTGTCGCACTGGCTGTTGGTGTCTGCAAGGACATTCCCACCCAGCTGTTATAATGCTTCGCCCCACACCAATTCCAAACCATGTTGCACCACTGACAGCAAGATGATTTGGAATTAGCCCACCCGATACAGTTTTAACCGATTTCCTTTCTGGCGATACTATGGTTTCTTTTCTGAGTTATAATGTTCCTCCATGTCGTCCGTAGGATTTCGGGAATATTTTTCTGCGAAGTTATAGCGTCCTTCAACAAGTTTGCAAGTCGTGCCTTGTGAACAATCTTCCTTTTTCTACAAAAAAGAGTATTCTTCACGTCAGACTTGCATGATTGTCTTGTACGCACTTCTGAAAGCAGAAAAATCTTCCCAATCCTGTCCGAAAGGACTTAACGAAAGGGAGAAAAAATCTTAGAGATATGAAAACAGATTTGAACATGCAAAAGAACAATGACAGCAGAGCCGAACAAGGTTCGAGCACTGCAAGAACCCAGGAGTGTGCAACAAAGACTAACCGCCTGATAACATCTGAGTTGCAGAAGAGATTGGCAGACTATCCTCTTTATTCACAAGATGGCAAGCATAAGGATGCTCTCTGCATTGCTGTGTTTTACCTTGGCAACATACGATGGTACATCATGGAAGGACAGCAGGAAGACACAGATTTCACGCTCTATGGTATAGTAGTAGGACTGCATGAAACCGAGTACGGCTACCTGTCAGCAAACGAAATGGCGGCTATTACCTATGATGCCAGCAAGTATGGGCTTGGCACGTTAAGGATAGAACAGGTCAAGGATTTCATACCTTGCGAACTTGGCAGCATCAAGGATGAAGAACTGCAGGCGTTTCTCTCACGGCTCTATGACAAAGACTAATATATAACCCTATAAACGCATAAGATTATGAAGATTATCGTAATGGACAGCGCAAATGTGCGCATCGAAGTTTTGAATGTTCCCGACCACATGATAAACGAGGACATCGAGCAGTTCTTGACAGAGCATGATTATTCGCTTAACAACATTTCATGGATGGCAGCCCCCATCGACTTTGTGCCGGTGCAATTCCATGATTACAGCATCAGCCAAACCAACGGAGATGTTATGCATGCATCACGTCACGCAAGGCTCAAAGACTTTACCATCTATGACAGTGTGCAGGAAGTGAAAAACAGAGAGCAGGAAGAACTTGCAACCGCACTTCGACTTCATGGTGAAAAGGTGGATGATGGCTATGAGTGGCACTTTGAGGGAGAATGTCCCATCGTAGCCGCATACGACTATGATGAGCCTTGTGACGTGGTTATCCTTGCTGTCAGAATGGATAAAGACGGAGACATCACTTTCATTGGTGATGAGAAGAACGACCGAGGCAATGAGCATGAGATTAAGGCAGATGACATCTTTGCTGGTCATATTGACTTCATCATTTCAGAGATTGGATAGTAATTCACTTTAGGGATAGGTGGCTACAATGCTGCCTATTCCTAATAATCACAAAGTATTATGAGACAAATATTTGTAGTTTATGAAACCGATGCATGGCATAGCATGAACCATCGAAAGTGTGCAGGCGTTTTCACAAGCAAATGGGCGGCAGTGAATGCCATTGTGAAGAACCATCGCATAGAGTTGGAAGAGTTCTTCGACAAGGACGAGATAGAACAAACCTCAAAACGTGTGCTGAAAGCAGAAGCAAGGCGCATACTCCGTAAGGAACTTGAAATTGCCTACCAGACCCAAGGCTATGAGACGAATTATGACATTGAGGTGTGGAACATCAATGAGTGGTATCTAAACTTATACGACCCCGAATGACTAACAAAGAGCGAAAAGCAGTACATCCTCTTTTACTATCTTGGCAAGTCCTATCATGTAGGGTTCACGTAAAGATGCTCTTTACTTCCTGTCGGACGGGTGATTAGGGAGAATTTTCTGCGAAGTTACCACTGTTCAATGCAAAATGGCAAGTCGTGCTTCGTGGACAATCTTCCTTTTTCACAGAAAAAGAGTATTCTTCACGGCAGACTTGTCTGATTGCCTTGACCGCACTTCTGAATGCAGAAAATCTTCCCAATCACAGTCCGAAAGGATTTAACGAGAGGGAAATAAAAATCAGAAGAACAATGAACATGGTCAAGGTTTACATCAAAGGACAAGAAGACAAGAACCTAAGCAGTTTCTTACGTTACTATCCTGCAAGAATAAAAAACATTGGGTTTGATGCTGTTTTTGACAGACAAATCATCTATGACTTCAAGGATGGTCACAACCATGCAGAAGTAGCCAAATGTGTTGCAAAGATATTGGTGAAGAAGTATGGACGCAAGATAGGCAAGGTAGTCTTCTCTTGTGTTCCTGCAAGCAGCCAGGAACGAAACGAGGCTCGCAACAAGTATTTCTCCGAACTTGTATGCAGGCTATCGGGTGCCATTGATGGTTTTTCACATGTAAGAGTAAAAGGGGAACGTACTGCCGTTCATGGAACAAAAGTAAAGAAAGAATTACGCACGAAGAGATTACAGGAGGGTATGAACATTGAGGTGGATGCAGATTTCTTCAAGAATAAGATAGTCTGCATTTGGGACGATGTGGTGACAACCGGCTCTTCCTTTTGTGCTTATAGTAATCAATTAGAACAGGTCGGGGCGCATGTTACAGATGGCATATTCCTCGGCAAGACATCATATAAATATGTACAGCAATGAAAAAAAGAAACAGCAACTCATTTGACAGGGCTAAATCAGCAGCCTTCACAGGACATCGTTACTATGATTTCTCACGAAAAGAGATTATCAGGCAACGTCTGTCACGAGCCATTGTCGAAGCATACGACAATGGCTTCCGAAACTTCATTTCGGGATTTGCCACAGGCATAGACCTTATGGCAGCTCAGACCGTACAGTCCCTGAAGCTCTCTCACCCAGGAATGGTGCTCACCGCCGCAATACCTTTCAGAGGACAGGCTGGCAGGTTCAAACCACATGACAGGAGGTGTTACGATGAACTTACAGAAAAAGCAGACGAGGTGATTGTATTGTCGGAACATTATTATCCGAGGTGTTTCCTTGACAGGGATGAGTTTATGGTATGCAATGCAGCACAGATTATTGCCTATTATGATGGTAGGGAAAGAGGAGGAACTTATTACACCATAAGAAAGGCAAGAGAGATGGGTATTTCTGTTACAAACTTATATTAGAACGCTTATGAATGAGATATTTGATATTGTTGTCATTGTCATTGTCTTCCGCGTGCTGTTCGCTTTCTTAGGAGCATGGTGGCATGGGGACGAGCGCAATGATTTCAGACGGGATAGATAGTCATAGTTCTACATGTAATGACTAAGAATTGTAGTGGCAGCCTTATTGGATGCTTCTACAGGTGCATTATGTGGCTACACTTCAATCGGTGATAGACATTCAAAATGCTCTGTTGTCGAACAATTCCCCTTTTATGTCAATGATTTCATTTGCCTTGACTTGCGTGTTGTCGTCGAAGGTAATCCTTTGTTCGTACTCATCCCAGGACTTGATGGAACCCGAATGTGTCTCATATTTGCCACCTTCCTTCTGCAAGTCAGGAATAAAGTATGTAATGCAGACATACGGATGTTCGTCGAGGTGCGCTAAAAGTAATGTGATTTTCTGGTTGAGCACTTCACACTCACTCTCAGAGAGTTCTATCACCTTGTCTGTCAGTCTTTCCGTTTCACTAATGGCTGCACTATGCCCTGTTAGAGCCGCAAACGGGGCAAACTGAGCTGCACGCTGGTACATGGTCATTTGTGGTCTGACCTTTGATACGTGGTGGGGCAAGTCAATGATATGGGCGTATTTATCCGTCATGCTTTGTGTCCTCCTATCTGTTTATTACGTTCTATGGCTGTAGCCCCTTCTTCAAGGTTTAGTCCCCGGAGTATGGAGTTCTTGCCGAACTTGCTCTTGATATTCAATAATGTCTCCTGCATCCTTCGTTCCTTTGCCTGTGCCTCTTCCTCGGCTTTATGTTGTGCCTCCAATGCTTCATAGTCGGTGAACAGGTCTAACTGTATGGGAGTGGAGCTCGTTGTTCTGGCACTCTCTTCACTGATGACATGGTTGGTTGTTAGTGTCAGGCGACGTATCAACAGGTTGGGGTTGACAATCCGGTCGTAGAGGGATGCCACAGCCTTCATAATCTGTCTGGTAGATGAAGTGAACTTGTCTAAGTTGGCTGTCCCATGAGCGTGCTTCGGCACTTGGCGGCCATAGTGGTCTGTTGTGACATCGCCATGGTAATTGTCACGAATGTCAGGGTTCGTCAAAGACTCGATGTCATAGCCTACTGTCAGCACCAGTTGGTCTGTAACGAGACGTTTGCTCACAAGGTCGAGAGCAACGGCATCCGCCATCTCCTGGGCAACGACCCTTGCTTTCTGGAATGTGTAGGGTTCTGTAAGCACCTGTCCGCTGCTCAGCGAATTGGTCTCAGGTCGATAGGCTTTCACATAGTCCATCGTGACAGGTTCCCATCCCCAGGCATGGTCGATAAGGAGTTCCGCATTAACACCAAAGAGTTTGTAGAGCAGTCCCTCACGCTCTACGGAACAGAGAGCCACATCGCCCATGGTGTACATGCCATACTGAGCAAGTTTCTCTGCTATGCCTTTGCCCACACGCCAGAACTTGGTGATTGGGGTATAGTCCCACAGCTGTTCTCGGTAACTCATCTCATTGAGTTCCGCAATGCGCACACCGTCCTTGTCAGCAGGAGCCTTCTTTGCCATGATGTCCATGGCTATCTTGCAGAGGTAAAGGTTTGTGCCGATGCCGGCAGTAGCCGTTATCCCGGTATTCTTCAGGACATCACGTATCATGGTCATGGCAAGTTCATGTGCCGTCATCCTGTATGTATCAAGGTAAGCCGTCACGTCCATAAAGACCTCGTCGATGGAATAAACGTGAATATCCTCTGGAGCGACGTATTTCAGGTATATCTGATAGATACGTGTGCTGTATTCAATGTATTTGGCCATGCGAGGAGGGGCAGAAATGTAGTCAACTTCCCAATCTTCGTGTACTTTGAGTTCCACGTCCTTCCATGACTTTCCCGTCAGGCGACGGAAAGGGCTCTTGTACCTTCGCTCATTGTTAATTTCACGCAACCGCTGCACAACCTCAAACAGTCGTGCCCTTCCTCCAATGCCGTAGGCTTTGAGGGAAGGGGAAACAGCCAGACAGATGGTCTTCTCTGTCCTGCTCACGTCTGCCACAACAAGATTGGTGGTGAGCGGATCAAGACCTCGCTCTACGCATTCCACGGAAGCGAAGAACGATTTCAGGTCGATGGCTATATATGTACGGTTGTCCTCGGTCATAATACTATTGATTGCTAAGATGATATGTCTCGCATATCCTTGCGATTTCCTTGATGAAAGCTTCTTCGGAAGGCTGTTCCTCGTAAAGATATGCCAGCATTTCGCTTACCGCAAGTCTGTCTTGCGAGAGTATTTGTAGGGCGGTGATGCAAAGGCCATGACTGTAGCCTAAATCTTGCATCATGCCAAACAATGCCTGCTCATTGGATGTCATGGTGGTATTCTTTTCTTGTCTTTGCCATAGCTTCTGTTGCCATGTCATGTGTTTCGATGAGCAATGGACTTTTGTGGTATGGTACGATTTTGACACTAACAGAACTGTGCCGTGTTTTCGCCTCGATACACTGGCTGATGAGGTCTGGATTGGCAGACTTCGCTGTAGGTGTCTTGTCAAAGTTCTGGATGTAGGCTGCGTTGGTTAGGAAAAGAATGTCCGAACCGTCAGGCAGCTCGTTCATTACTTTAACCATAAGCGTTAGCATCATACGGAACTCCGTGGTATGCATATTGCTGATGACATCACGACTGATGATGCTACCGTCGTGCTCTATCACAACGGCAGCACCACCAGCACGTTCCTTATGACCGTAGTCACAAGACCCGCCTATCCATACATAATATGTTGTCGAGTCCTGTACCATCACTCTGCAGGTGCCCATTTGCAACGAACAGGAGAGACGATTGCGCCCTCTGCCTTCAGCTGCTTCATGGCTGCATCTACCTCTTTGCGGTCGAGACCGCTGAGCTCGGCGATTTTACCTGCGTTAAGAGGCTGACCTGCCTCTTTCATTGTTGCTAATACTTTTTCTTTTGCGTCCATAGTTTTGATGATTTAATGTGTTATTATTATATTGTTATGCTGTCTCCTTCGTGCCCGATGCACCAAAAGGGGACATCCTTTTCTTTGCAGAAAGGCTCCATGCGCCATGCACTCTCAAACCCACTCATGACAAAGTGCATTGGAACGAACATCCCAACCTTGAAGCGAGTGATAAACTGACGCCCTCCCAGCGTATAGCCGTTGCCGATGCGTCCGTCCACAGGGAACATCACAAGGTCAAACGAGTCGGTAATCTTTCGGATGTCTTTAAGTTCACCAAGGAACCGCTTTTCCTCTGCCACTGGATTGATGTATTGACCAATCTCTTCACTGAAGACCTCTCCTTCAGGCGTGCCGTCAACAAGAAAGCGTGCGTACCAGTTGCACAGGTCACCAGCATGAAAGATGGTTTTACCTTCTGTTTCAACAATCCAGCTCACGCCACTGTCATTGCTGCCTGTGGCTGTCACTTTCATGTTCTCATCTTCCCATACCGCTCCTTTGGCCATCCATACATCGGCATCCTCTTTCTGCGCTCTTCTGCGTTTGAGTATATCCTTTGACAGGATGTATGTGATATTGGGGATGCTATTTTTCCATCTGAGGATTGCTTTAGTGAAGTGGTCCTCATGGAAGTGGCTTGAAAACACGTACACATGTTTACATGTATTCATGTACCCACTCATGACATCGGCAGGATCCATCCAGTAGTCAAAGACCAGGATGCACCGAGCCGTTTCAATAAGGAAGCCGCTATGGAAGATGTATCTGAGTGTCATCATTTCAAAGCCTTGCCATCTGAGAATGCCTTTCCAATGGTCTTGCCAAGTTCGATGTAACCATGATGTATCGGGTCGAACACGATGAGTTCCATCTTCTCCATGTCGGGCTTGCCATCCTCAGCCAGATAGTTCTCATCCACAAGGATGTTGACTATCTCTGCCACGATGTAATAGCCCTCTTCCGACTCGTCAATCTTTTCCTTGATGCGACACTCCAAAGTCATAGGAAAATCTGTAAATACGGGAGCGTTAACCATAGTTGCCTTCTTGATGTTCCATCCTGTTTTCTCCATCTTTTTTGGATCGTTCTTGGCAGAAACAATACCCACGAAATCAGAACCCACCATGGTTTTCTTGGTAGCGAATGCAACGGTAAACTCACCGCCATTTTTTAGGTTGTCTGTGGTAACGTGATTTCCCATCGAGATCATAATCTCCTTCATGTCCCACTGTCCTGCCCAGGCAGCGTTCATTGCATTGGCAACTCCATCCTTATTATATGTGCCTATAATCAGCACAGGCTGTGGTACTACCCATGGCTTTGGTGCAAAACTTTTCATATGCTTCGTTTTTTATTTTGTTATCTATTCATGTGTAAATACGCCATCAGCGCAATCTGTATCACTTTAAATTCCCAACTCCACATCCTTGCCGAATGGTGCGAGCGAAAGCCCGGCCATCTTGAAATGCTGTTTTCCCCAAGGAATGCCGATAATGGTTATACATAAGAGAAAGCCGAAGAACAGATGCATGATGCAAGCCCACAAACCTCCGAAAATCAGCCAGAGTAAATTCAGCGGGATGCGAATGCAACCAGTTGGACTATTCGTTTCTCTTACCGTAGAACCAAAAGGCCATAGGCAGAGCAGACCAATCTTGAATGTCTGTATCGCAAAGGGAATGCCGATGATGGTACATGCAAGAGCCAGACTTCCGGTGAAATAACCGATGGCAGCTTCGAGACCTCCGAAGAGCCACCAAAGTAAGTTTCCTATTATGCGCATAAGATTATTCTTTTGTATTCTTGTTAATTTCTTGCCATTCCTGATGCTCCTCCAGATGATTGGTCTTTACCAGTACACTCTGGAAGCCGAAGTTTCTGCCAGCTTCGGCATTCTCGGCACGGTCATCGAAATAGAGGGTGGTGGCTGGATTCAATCCAGTCTGTTTCGTCATCTCTTCATAGATTTCGACGGATGGCTTCTCCTTACGCATGGCGTATGAGAGGAATACTTCATCAAACAACTCGTCCGTGGAATATCCAAGCTGATTCATCAGACAGACCGACTTCTGCCAAAGCGTGTCGTTGATGTTGCTGAGCAGATAGACATTGTACTGCTTCCGAAGTTTGACTAACGCTTCCAGTCTTTCTACGGGAAGATTACCACACAGCTCTTCGAGCACTTTTTCAATATCCTCGGTTGTGGTTCCTTTACGGCAAAGACTCAGCATCTCTTTCAATGTTTCTGATTCCGCTACAAGACCATTAATATATTGGTGCATCAGTCTCTTGATCTTGCGGGCATGGATTAGTCGCTTGAACGCCGTTACGCCCAGGCTCTCCATGGCTTTCACAACAGAAGCATCATCAATGTTCACGATGACACCTCCATAATCAAAGACGAGTGTTTTTATCTGTTTTATGCTCATTTTCTTATTGTTACAATTCGCTTATGACATGCTTGATGGCAGCTACCGGGTGATACAAAATCATTCTTGGTCCAGCCCAGCGCATCACTTTGCACATTCGTTCTTTCATCTGAGGACGATAGCAGTGGATGGGACACTTTTTGCAAGTTGGTTTGTTCTCGCCAAACTTACAGCGTTCCAGTCTTGCAGTAGCGTACTGTAGCAACTCTTGGCACCCAGGACATAATTCATTATTGCCCTCCTTCTTCCTGCAGTACAGAACGTATCATCTGCTCCACAACTCGCTGCTCTTCCTTTATTCTTTTCATCTTTTTATTTTAAGAATGGATCAAGCGTAGCCAGCAGTTCGGCTTTATCTACCACACCGCTTGTGCGCCACAATACTTCTCCGTTTCGGAAGAGCATCAGCGTAGGCACGGATTGAATGCGGTATTGGCTTGCTGTTACTCCGTACTTATCTACATCCACCTTGATGATTCGGATGCGGTCGCCCAATACACTCTTTACCTGCTCCAGAATGGGGTGCATCATCTTGCATGGCTGGCACCATGTGGCGAAGAAATCAACCAAGACAAGTTGGTCGCCTGATATTACGTCTTTGAATGTTTCCATCTTTATCTGTCTATTTCTGTGAATCGGTTAATTGTCCTTCCGTCTCTTGTTATTTTCTCGAAAAACATCTTCTCAGGACGTACCCAGTATGCTTCCTCACCATATAGTGCTTGATATACCACCATGCGCTCCTGAGTCTCGCTGTCATATGCGGAATGGATATACTTGTACATTCCTCCCTTGAAGTGACGGAAAAATCTTTCTTCTTTAACTGAATACTCCATGAGCATCTTCTGTGCCAACGGGGCATACCAAGTCTTGACTTCCTGCTCTGTGGGCGTGTGTCCGCCAGGGAAGTAATAGCTGTTGTTATAGTGCTGCAAGAACAATGTTTCAAAATGAGCCAGAGTGTCTTGCTCACCAAAGAGTCCCCACACCTGATCCTTGTAATACGGATTACAGCAGTCAAACTGTGTAGCTTCGAGTTGCTCAAACTCATGGATGAGTGATTCATCGATGACGATTTTCTGGTTGCCGTCCATGCGCGGAGCCTTGTACTTATGTTCGCCAATGCGTTCTCTCAGGAAGTCCGTCATCTTGAAATGAGGATTGCCAAGTAGGGCAGGGATGCCAACGACAGGAGAAAGCATCTGTGCAAGGAAAGCCCCGCAACTGTTGCCTATGAGCAGGTCAGGCTTCTCTTTGTCGATAAGCATGCGTATGTATTTCAGTGCTTCCTTGGGATGGAGAGGCAGATCGGGAGTCTGCACGATGGCTTGCCCATCAAAGGCCTCCCTCAGTGCTCTCGCCATCGGACAACTGCCAGTAGCAAAGAAACCATGTAGGAACAGTATCTTTTTCATGCTATTTATTCTTTGTCTTGTGGATTGTGGGATATGCCCTTTCTCTTGATTGGCCCTGAATGATTGCCACGGTTCAGCTTGATGCCATGCTTGTTCAGTATGCGGAACACAGAGCTTCGGCTTCTGAAACCGCTGGCTCTCCATACTTCATCAATGGGATGACCTGCAACATACAGGTTGATGACTGTCTTTTCTCTGTCGAGCTTCTGCATCTTAGCTGACGAGACGGGAGGTAGTGACACTATCATCTTCTCCTGTAAATTGACTACATGCTCCGCAGACTTACGCAGGGCAAGAACCTCTTCCGGTAAAGCACCCATCATTTCCAATACATCGGACGGCCTTGTTTCTGGAAACAGCTCGTTCCTTGAATCAATCCGGTCATGGATGCTGACAATACGGATGACCTTGACTCGGCAAAATTCCAGGAACGTTGCCAGTTCCCGACTGCCACGCAAGGCATTTGAAAACTTGGATATGACAAGTTCATCGCCCCTTTGCAGGGCAACCATCAGTTGTTTCCAAAGCGGTCTGTTGCGTTCGTTCTCGTCACTTTCTTCAACGATACGGATGCAACCATAGTCGTTCATCCACTTTCGGTCTTCCTCCAGTCTGTCGTACTGGGAGATAGCCATGATGTAGCCAATTTTTGCCATTGTAAAAAGGTATTTATCTGATATTATGATGGTTAGATACAACCTAACCTTACAGCCAGCCGTTTGTGGTAGTGAGGTTTGGTCATACGCATCATTCTATTTTTGCCTGCAAAGTTACAAATTATATTCATAATAATAATCATACTGAGGCAATATAATTAACCTTTCTTGATTATTTAACCTTGTTTAATGCTTTCCATGGTTGGTAATTTATCATACTTTATAGAGTATGAATAACAAAATAATTTAAAGTGGCATTATTTTCATTGTGGTATGGAAAAATATCCGTATCTTTGCACTCGAATTTAACACATAAATGCCAATGAAATATAGGATAATACCACACTGTTTCCATTATCAGCGTTGCCTTTGCAACCCTTCTGCTTCAGGTCTCAAAAGCGAAATGAAAGAAAGTAAAGCAAGTGAAAGAAAAAAGACTCATAAGAGTTTAATCTTTCACTTGCTTTTTTTATGTACCTTATTTATTCCCTCTTCGTGTTCTACTGGAACTCAATATGATTTTGAGTCTTCTGATGACGCTTTGAGGAAATATAATAGCTTCTTTCATTCCATACAGGAACAACAAGTAGTCAATTCTGAACAAATGGCTGCTTACATCAACCAGTGGCAAGAGTTGTCAGATACAGTCCTTCATTACATTGAGAAAGACCCTGCGTTCACAGCTCATGCCGGCTTGTCAATGGTGTTTGCGGAAAACACGGACTCCATCCGTACGGCTCTGCTAAGACTGGCTGATAAATGCACGTTGAGCGATGTGGCATACGTGAAATTACACACATCTAAATATGCTGAAGAGAGTGGACTTGATTCCTTAAAACAGGCTGCTGGTAATTTCTATTCTAGCTTGGATAAGAATCCAATCTATAATAAAGATGTACATGAGATACTTGCAGACTACTCCAAGTACCTTTCCGAGGTGAACAGGATGGGAATCCATTCAAAGAAAGAGTTCCTCAATTACATAGCCAATGAGGACAGACACTTCCGCTCTTTTCTTGCGCATCTTGACAAATGCTCCTCAATGAATATGACTGGCATTACGAACCTGACAACCGACATCTGTACAAATGTATATTCAAATGCCTCCAAGAAAATAATTTCCGCAGAGGAAGCACTGGTTTATATGTCCATGAGAACCAACCGCCGATTGATTCTCAATGCAAAGATCTGCCACGAGGTACTAAAAAGAGGTAAGATAAAAGATGCTCCTCAAGCCAATGCCTATTTGTGGATGATGCTCCAGCCGTACCTGTCGATGGATTCCTTTGGCGTGGCAATGCTTACTCCCGATCAGTCACAAGCCATGACAGATATTGCGAAGGACTTCCAGGCGATTGTTTCAAGGCTTGACAGCAAACATCTTTTAGACAAGGAACTGTCCGATAAATTGCCAACACAGCTCATGCGTTTATACATATCAACTCTCTAATCAACCTCGAAAATGTTACAGGAAGCCATCTACAAATTCAAAACATCAGGACCAGTAATCCTGCCAGATCTCATAGATAATGTTTTCCTCAGCAAGGTCACTTCCTATGAGGATTACGCCATTCTTCTGTATGACGTTCCCAAGCCTCAGTCTATGGAGAATGTCCTGGAAATGTTGGAAATGAATGCTGATCTTGCCATCCTCTATCATCTGGAACCACCAGTTGATACGGTCTTCGGCCATGAGAGCTGCGCCTACTGCTTCCCCGTCACGGAACGGATGTTCAAGATTAACTGCAAGACACATGTTGACGGACTTGTCCACCAGCTCAATGTCACGATATACAACTCCATTGAGGTGATGTCAGCTGACCTCTTTGAAGACCTACGTCTTCACGAGAAGCGTGGAACCTTCAAGGTGAAACGTGAACATGTTCAAATCATGAACGACTTCAACTGCGGTCTTTGATGGAGAAAAGAACGTTTTATCTCATTGCTGACATCATACATAAAAACAGGACATGGATAAAGGTCATAGACACGGAAAGGCTTATAGAGATGAGAATACCTCAGGATGGTGTGTTGAAAACCCTGTTCTACAAGGCTATCACTCTTCAAAGTTACAGAGAGCATTACTCTTTCATCAAATCACGCACATGGAATATAAGTGAATATGACTTGAACCAAGGAGTGGCAGCCCTGTGCAGGAAAGACCCGTCCGCATCTGTACGTATCAAGAGGAATGCCCTCACATTGCGTGATGTTGAATACATTATCGAAAAAGCATCTTTTGGAATAATCAAACTTGAACTCGACGATTATGAATACTAAGAAAAAGATATATGCCTTCTACATTACCATCATAGCACTGGCTGTGCTGGCAATGATGGTGTTTGACTTGAACCTGATGGCCAAATCCATACTGTGCCTGATTGTGTTCTTCTGTCTGTTGGTCATGCGTAGTATTCGGAATGCTTATCAGTTGCCCGATGATATTGACCCCGATACAATGCAGCCTGTCGGCTCTCTACTAAAAACTGAGAAGGAGGACATCCACGCTCGGACTGACCATGGCTCTAATGTCGATCTGTATCTTCGTCTCCTGATTGAGGCAGATGAAAAGCTTTCAAAAGACCCAGAGATTGATCAGATGTCTCCCAGTTATAACATCCAGTTGAACAGATACATTGCTGCACGACTGGAGTCATTGGAATCTGCCTCAAAATAATCCTCAAATAAAAAAACGATTAAATATGACACTGACTCTTACCATCATTCGTTTCATCTTCCCTTTCCTGCTCTTGGTGGCATTCTTCTGTCTATACAAGAAGGAATACAAGTTCATGAAAACATTCATGTGGAAGATGGTCTCACTCCGTAACAGTAAGCTTTTCTATGTCAGCATGGTTACGTTCCTTCTCATCTTCATCAACTGGTGCTGCTGTATGACAGACCCGAATATAGCTGTGGCTCTCTCCAGTCTCATTACTCTGATACTTATATCCAGAAAAATTATGGTTAGCGCACTGAGACTGTTGCATGAGAGGAAGCAGCTTTGGTTCTTCACTGTATTTGTGGCAATGGTCTGCTATGCCATTCCGTATATGAACAGTGTCTTTCATCTGTTCTTCACACTCAGTATGGCAGCGGTCTTTTACCCATCTGAAAAAGTGCTTGCGCTTTGCGATGATTCCGAACCGCTCAAAAAGCATGACGAACGGTTGGAACAGATATTCAAAAACTACTATTAAATGCCACTTGTTTGTGGCAGAGATTAGACAACACTTGCTCTGGTAAATAACATATCAAACAAAAGAATGACTCAAATGAACCAATCATCAAAACATGTCTCTTCTGATGGAGAGACTCCACAAAGTGTGGATCGTTCATTGCTGGAGTTCCTCAAACCCAAATCGGAGGAACGATACAGCAAGCTCGAAGCCTATTGCGACCTGTTGTCCAGAGCATCCGTTGGTGCATACGCCACACCTGAAGCCGAAGGTGCGTTGCAGTTGCTGCCTGGCCAGTTCGTTGCCACCATCTCAGAACTTTCACGACAATGGAAATGGCAGCGTGCCACTGTCCGGCAATTTATCGCGGGGCTGGCAAACCTCGGACATATTTCTACCAAGCCTTATTCCAAGAGCTTCATCTTCTCGGTCAACCTCTCACAGCGTCTGTCTCTCTTTGTCGAGACACCAGACGATATTCTCGACTTCTGTGCCATGCAGTTTGTGCGCTATCTCAAAGGCAGGACAAGAGCAAAGGAGGTGGCGGAATCTTACAACCGGTATTATGCCTTGAAGTTGGACATGGCGAAGAAAGAAGGGAATGGCGGAATACCTGCACGACATGTGCTTAATGAGCAGACTGTCATATTCGACGGCCTGGCAGTATCGATGCTTCATGTCCTCGATGCACACAAACAATTGCCTGAAGAGTTATCTGACTCGGTCGGTCTCCTGTTCGGCAAAGACCATGTCTGGGACTGGCACAAAGTGATTGCTACACTTGGCATCATGGCTGCTGCATTACGCACCAACAGCAAGCCCAGTTATATGGCAGAAGTGACATCGGAGTATTCCAAGGGTGAGGTAATCCTCATGGACTGCATCTTCGAGCATTACAGCTCAGGTGTTGAATCCACCTATTACGATAACCCTCCATGCCCTTCAATTGGGCGACATAAGCAGCCGACCCAAACCCCTTCGATCTCTTCTTCTGCTGAAAACAATGACTATTGAATCACCCTTTCTAATAACTATCTCGCCAAAGCCTTTCAGACGCTCCGTAGGCACTTCGCTGAATGGAGTTAAGCAACGATAGGCAGCGTGCTTGCACGTGCCACTTTTTTTCAGTCTCGGGAAGCCTAATACCCCGACCTCCTAAAGTTGTCGGGAGGGCTGACCAGATAAACAGCAAGCTGGGTCAGAAATGCTCATCTCTGAGACGTTGTTTAGCCGACTGAAAAAGGCTTTGAAGATGGTATCATAATAACATTTGAATATGAGTAAAGCAGGAAAACAAGTCATGGACATCAAGACCTCCAAGGGGCTTGCACAGTCAAGCAACGAAGAGCTGAGGGCATGGACGGATAAGGGATGGGAACAGGCTATGCGTGAGGGGAACTACGACAGAAGCCGCGAACATCTCAACTTCGAGATCCAGAGGGGTGGCATCGTGACCCCAATAGACAAGAGCCGTCCGTTGACAAGACGTATGGCAGAAAATCTTGCCTCACGTGGCATCAAAGACCCCAACGAGGGACTGGATGAACCACGCTATCGAACAGTGGTCAACTTCATCTTCGGTGGCTCCACAGAACGTATGCGTGAGTTAGCTTTTGGCAACCAAGAGGTGGATTTCGAGACAAAGAAGGGCAATGAGCACATCCGTAGAATGCCAGAGATAGAGGAATGGGCAAAGGACATCTATCGTTTTGTGGCAGACAAATATGGTGAAGAAAACATCATATCGTTCATTGTCCACTGTGACGAGAAAAACCCTCATGTGCATTGTGCGCTTCTTCCTATCGACGAGGAAAAGAAGTTTGCATTCAAGAAAATCTTCCATGGTCAAAACCGTGTTGATTTCAAGAACTACATGCTTGTCCTACATGATGAGCTGGCCAAAGTGAACGAGAAATGGGGCCTTACAAGAGGGGTGTCGATAACAGAGACTGGTGCCAGGCACCGCTCTACGGAAGAGTACCGGCGATGGCTCGCTAACGAATGTGTGACACTCGAAGCCCAGATGGATAACACCCGAAGGGCTCTGAAAGACCTCAATGTCGAACTGGCTATTGCCCAGAAAAAACAGAAGTCGTTCACCTCAATGATAGAGAATCTGAAGGCAGAGAAGGAACGTCTGGAGGATGAGCTCCGACCGTTACGTGAACTGCAAGCCAACAGCGATAGCATCAGTGCTGGGATTGCCCGTAAGATTCAGCACCTGGAGCAGCAGAAGGCTTTGGTTGAGACGAAACTGGCAGATAAGGAGAAGAAGCTCGATGAGACTAACCAGTTGCTTGACACTCTCCGCAAGGATAAGGCGGAGATAGAGCAGCAGGCAATTGAACTGGAAGAGAAAGCCAACAGGTCTGAACTTTCATGGGCTCACAATATGAGCTATCATCTGAATGGTGTCATCCTTGATACGATGGCACAGGAGTTCACTTCGCGTTTCCCCAAACTGCCAGATGATGTCAAGCTCGACTTCGACGGTACATTGCTCATGCAGCTGGCAGAGGAGGGGAACCATGTAGTAAAGGTCGCGCTCAATCTGGTATGTGGCTTCATCGATGATGCTACAACCATCGCTCAGACACATGGTGGCGGTGGAGGTGCTCCCAGTTCCGGCTGGGGGCAACGTCCCGATGAAGATGACCGTGAGTGGGCACGCCGATGCCTGGCCATGGCTCGTAAGATGTGCAAGCCTTCTGTCAGCAGAAAAAAGAAGATGTGACATCAGCTCGTTTGTTTACACCTCGTATTAACAATTAAATCCATAACACAAAATGAGAAAGAAAATTCTTATCATGTCTATGTTCTGCCTTGCAGCAATGACGATAAAGGCAGAACCTGTCCACCAGTATGAGGACAGTATCATTCATCAGAAATCGTTCAGTCAGGAGCCTATGCTCTTGTCTGGCAATCCTACATATCTTAAGAATGTCAGCGAAGCAGCCAACTGGGGTAGAAATTGGTTCATCGAAGTAAAGGGCGGGGCTTCTGCTTTTCTTGGGTCGCCCATCGGTTGTGGGGATGTGTTCGACAGAGTGAAGCCTGCATTGCAGGTGGGAATCGGCAAGTGGTTCACACCCGCAATCGGTGGACGTATAGGATTCCAAGGACTGTCATTCAAGAATGCTGAGTTCAAAAGCATGAAATATCAGTTCATTCACGCTGACTTCATGTATAACCTGACATCCGGCATACGCTGCAATGAGAGAGGAATACCTCTTTGGGATGTGATACCATATCTTGGAGTTGGTATGATACACAACTCTGACTGGTCGGGTTCATGTACTTGTTCAGGAGGTTCAAGTGGCAGCCATCCGTTCGCCTTTTCATACGGCATCGAGGCACGATACCGCCTCAATGACCGTCTTCATCTCGTTGCTGGGATAAGCGGAATGACAACAGCCAAGAACTTTGATGACATCGGCACCTCAACAAAATTCGGAGACCACATGCTTACCGTCTCAGCAGGCCTGTCCTTTACCATCGGCAAGACTGGATGGAAGCGTGTCATTGACGCTGCTCCCTATATTGAGAAGAATGTATATCTGAGAGACTATATCGACCAGATGAAAATGGAGAATGCCCGTCTTCAAAAACGACTGGCTGGAGAAGATGATGTCAAAATCATCTATCCGAAGAACAGCTACAGCGGCCTCAATTCTCTCCGTGCCCGTCTCTCCATGTCTGGCTCTTCAAACTTACAGGACAGCAACATGGACTCTGAGGATTGGAAAGCGGATGGCAATGGCAAGAATGAAGGCTTGACAGATGGAGATGATTGCACTAACCAGATAAGAATAGGTCTGGGGACACCTGTGTATTTCTTCTTTCAAATCAACTCGGAAAAGCTCGTTGACGATTCGCAAATGGTCAATCTCGCTGAGATTGCGCGTATCGCAAAGGATGAGAATCTGAAAGTGTCAATATCAGGTGCAGCAGACAGTGCTACAGGTACCCAGTCAGGAAACCAGGAACTCGGCCAACGACGTGCCAACTATATTGCCAAGTCTCTCGTGGAACGTGGTATAAAAGACTCCCAGATACAGATTAAGAACTATGGCGGTATAGACAAGTACGAAGCGAATGAAGCCAACCGATTCACTATCGTGATACTGTCCAAGTAGCCTATGCTTGAAGCAGGCGTTCAGTAGTGTGTTAATGAATACATGTACACACTTATACATGTGTACATATTTACTTCCAATGCCTGTTCCATGAATATATAACGCACTAATAACTTTTTTTTCATAATAACTGGGTGCATGCTCGTGATGAGTAGGCACCTTTGCTTTAAGAAAGAAAGGATGGCAAGTACATCAATCCTGCCATCCTGCTCAATCTTATCAAGCAAACATCTATGAGCAATATGTTTGCCGAGAACACTGCCAATCCTGAAACCTAACCAATCCTTTGACCTTTACCATTCAGTATCACACCATCTTCGTCATTGTCCTTACAAAGGTACATGTCATAACCTATTGCCTGGATGCTACAGTATGAAGGAGGGGTGATGACCTTGCCATCTGCTGTCATCAGTCCATACCATCCGCTTTCTGCCTCATAACGCCGGCATTTTGCCATCTTCTCCACTGGCAACGGCTCCATGTTTTCCGTCTCACTGGTGAGTGTGCCTTCCTCATTGTAATTCTTAGAGGTGGAGTAGCGCAACTCATCTGACTCATAGGTCATATAACTAACGTCATTGATGTAGAAATCATTGATAATCTCACCGCTATGGTCGTAACGTTGAATGATGTGGTTGCTGAGAGTGACACTGATATATTCGGTATTTACCCAGATTTGACCTTTCGTGAACGGAATGACCGTGTTCAGCATGCTGTCCAATACACTCTTGCCCTCTCCGTTATCGACAACCCAAAAGTTCCCGGAAGATTCGATGGAGAAATATTCAGGCTGCAACACCCACTTGCCCTGTTTGTCCAACAGCCCGAAACGGTCACGACGTTCATTGTGGACAATGCAGCGGTTGTTGTGGAACACATAGCCTTCTGCTCCGGGGATATAAGGAATCTGTGGGTCTATCACCACCTTGCCCGACGCATCGATGAACTTGATCCAGCCTCCGTCATCCACAGATGCCAATCCGTCGGAGAAAATCCATGCATGGCTGTACTTCGGCTCAATGACAGGTTTGCCTGTGAACATATTGAAATAGCCGCGTTTCTTGCCGTCACTGTAGCATATCAGCGAGTCCATACCCAGTGGCTTTGCTATCCACTTGACACCCGTAATGGTCTTCTTCCCGTCAGAGGTTTTCAGGAAGCCATCCTCGTCGTAGTAGGTGTAATAGGTGACATTGCGGGAGATGTACTGCGTATCGTAATACGAGTCATCAAAGTGCTTGTTTACCTCCAACCGATAGCATGCAGTACGGCAGAAATCCCAACCTGCGGCTATGGCCAGCAACAGCATCAGAAACGCAAAGCAGCTGCCCACCGTTCGACGGAGAATCTTGCCATACTTGGAGTCATCCCTCATGCCCAATATCACTGTAAACCAATTGGCAATGCCAGCGAGGAGGGCGGTCAACCCATGCCAGAACAGAATGAAAGCCCTTTTCATTGATGTTATCTTCGTTCTCATTTTCCTTCCTCCTCATCAAAAGCTTCGTCTGCCATACTGGTATATAGGTTGTGCCGCTCCTCTGCCGACATGGGTGCTGAGCATCCGTCTGCCTCCTTCATCTTCATGCATGAGAGACGTGAGAAGAAGTTCATGCGGGTGCTGGTGTCCTTACCCATCGAGGCACGTGTACCCTCATGACTATAGGCAAAGTTGCGTGAGTTGCGGATAGACAGTTTCATTGCCACCTCTACGGAATCCTGGTTGGCACCCATATAGGTGAATGTCCATCCCTCGCCACGCAGACGCTCCACAAGTTCCTTGATGGTCTTGCCGTTGTACTCGTGCGAGGCATTCTCCATGCCGTCGGTGATGATGGTAACGACTACCACACTGTCCTCAATCTCCTTGACATGCTTGCGCATAGCGGTGAGCGTAATGCCCATGGCATCATACAGCGGTGTGGTGCAGCATGGCTGGAAATCCTCCATCTTCAGCGGATGAGCATCTGCCACGGGTGTTTTGTCAAACACGTGCTTCGTCTCACAGCTACAGAATGTGACCAATGTCACAAAATGGTCTTGTGTCTCGGCAAACTTTTCCTGCGCCTTCTTGATTCCTGCCAAGGTCTCGTTGAAACCCTCAACGGCAGCCTGACGAATACACTCCATCGAACCGCTGCGGTCGAGGATAATCACATTGAAGACTTTAGTCTTTGTGATATTCATTTCTTTCTGTTCCATAATTATTATTGAATTGGTTTTGATTCGTTCTTTTGTTTGTTACTGTAGTCTGTATTCTTCTATGTCTTTGAACTCATTGACTGCGGCAGAGCCATATTCTTGTATGAGATAGTCATATTTGTCTACCGGAATTCCTCTGCTAAATATGTTTTTCTTATGATTCAGAAACGCTCTGATGTCTGTCTTCAACTGCCAAAGCACATAGTTTGAACAGCTGAGTGGAGTCGCAGTGAATATGAAGTATGTTACGATGAATGAGATTGGAATCCAACGCAGGTTGTTACCTTTACTCACTATAAGGTAAATACACACCGCATAAGACCATAGGTTAAGGAGCACGATATAGCAACGTTGAATCGTTATTCCATAGTCAATGATTCGTCGCCCGATGGCTATCGTAATCAACAGCTGCAAAGGCAGAAGCAACAACGGAATATGCGAATGAATGCTTTTCCATGTCTTGCCAGTCTCATTGACCTTTGTATTGGCAACAATGATATAGCATAGTAATCCAAATCCCGTAAGAGTACAGCATATCAGCGAGATATATCCACGAGGCAGCTCGAAGGAGAATAGGATAATCAGCATATAAAGATACATTACGAGAATCGCATAGGCGAATAATCCTAACAGCATCTTGTGATAGTCCTGAAATTCAGATACTTTTTCTTTGATTGAGGTAAGCTTCTTGCCTGTAGGTTCCCGACGCAGGAAATCAAACATGCAGAACACGAAGGGAAGTATAAGTCCAATAACCTTTAATAGGAGAGTTGGGCATTTTAGGTCTGTCATAAGACTGAGCGGTACGTACAACAGACAGAATGCTATCACCAAACACATAGACACTCCTGCAGCACTACATACAGCTATTAGAAGATCAAGGAACAGCTTCTTGGCATTGTTCCACAGAATCTGGTCTTTGCATTTACCTATCACAGGAAACAGGACTACGGAGGCTATTGAGGTCAGTACCAGAGCATACGGGGTTGATACATGGAGAATGTGAATACTGTCCTGCCAGTATATATACGCCCACTCTGATATGAGGAATATCTGCGTTGCTATATTCCACATCTTTACTTTCCGTTTATCTTCAACTATAGAAGCAAGTTTCGTCATGCCTGTTGAAGCAAACATTGCAGATGCAAGGAACACCATGGTAATATCGAACGTAGATATTGCGATGTTCCAGTGGTATTCGGTTTTCAGCATACTGGCAAACCAGCACAAAGCGAACAGCAATACATATACCACGGAAAGAGGGAAACGCTTGCATGGTTTTGCAAGAATCAAGACCTTCCAAAACTTTGTAGATGAGAATATTCGTGTCATAATTTCATATCTGATAAGATTTACATTAATTCAGCTTTTGCCTTGTGATATGCGGAACGCACCATGCCTAGGATGTTCAGTACATGCTCCACGTTGTTCGTCAGGCTCTCCATGTCGGTGTAGAAGAACTCGCAGCTGGCTGTTACGCTTTTCAATGTCTGGTCAATATACACCTTGGCAAGCTTTACTTCACGGCTCACCTTGTTGCAGACAGCCAGTGTGAGGGTCTCCTCTCCTTCGTTCACTTCGGAGAACTGGGGCAGAATAGCCGAAATATACTGCTCTTCCTCCTGACCCGTCAAAAAGAAGATGCTTTTCATCTGGAAGCGGACGCAAATGTCGCCGTCATCATCCACATGGGGCTTGTAACCAAGGCTCTCGATAGCCTCCAATATCATTTCTTTCTTTGTCATAGTCTTTCCCTCTTGTTTATTCGTTATCTTCATCATCTGCAATTTCCTCTGTAACAATCTCCTCAGCACTTTCAGCAGTGTCATCAGCGGAGGAATCGTTTGCCATCGTTTCCTCAATCTCTGCCATCGCCTTGAGAGCAAAGACAAGTCCTGCCTCCAAGTGAAGTATCATGCGGGAGATTACCGTCATCAGGTCTTCCTCGCCAAACAGTTCACGCTCATAGAACAACCAGACGCTGTTCCCAAGCATATAGGTCTTGACATACTTCAACGTGGAGTTGATCTTCTCCAACAAGGCGCAAATCTGCAACATCCTGTCTTCCTCCACCTCAACAATACCGGGAAGTGCAATATTGAGAAACTCCTCATCGCTCTCATTGTACATGTACAGCAGGTTCAGTCCCTCGTAGTTGAAACAGTAACCCATGCCTTCCTCTTCTTCCAACTTGAACCCCAACTCTCTGAATGCTTCCAAAATTTTCTCTTTCATAAATTCTCAATTTATAGACTGTAGGCTTCGCCTCGGCATAAAGCAAGCTTTCTGTTCTCGGCTTGCACTACAGTTCATATCTTTCTAATTTTGATTATTATTCATCTAAAACCTATAGTGGCGTGGCGACAACCCTCATCCTTTGGAGAGAACTCACTCCGCACTCGCTCGTATTCTCGCAAGTCTCTGCCACTGACAGAAGGACGCTTCTTGGAAATGACTTCTTCGAGCAGAGTCTGGCTGATAAGCTGGTACTCGTCTGTGCAGCCCTTGATAGTGGCATTGAACATCTTTCTTGCCGCCGACCTCACTATGTAACTGATGTCGCTGCAGTTATAGCCCTCTGTCAGCTCTGCCAGTCGGTTGATGTCAATCCCCCCATCCGAGGGAAGTTTAGAGAGTGCCAACGAGAACAGACTCTTGCGGGCTTCCTTGTCGGGCATGTCAATATATACCATCTCGTCGATACGTCCTGTCCGTAGCACAGCCTTGTCGATGCGTTCGGGATGGTTGGTGGCAGCAAGGACATATACACCACGTTCGGAGGCATTGTTAAGCATACAGAGAAACTCGTTGACCTCACTGTCATAGTGTTGGTTTGCCTCGTCCCCGGAACGTTTCGGCACCATGGCATCGAACTCGTCGAAGAACAGCAGTGTGGGAGCTTTTTTCTCTGCGTCTTTGAATACTTCGCCTATCTTCTGCTGTGTTCCGTGTACCCAAGTACAGGCGAGGTCGTCAGGCACGATCTTCATGAAGTTGATGCCTATCTCCTCGGCCATCTTCTCGGCGAAGAACGTCTTGCCGCAACCAGCAGGACCATAAAAGAGCATGGAGGGTGGCTTGATGCCATACACCTCGGCGCACTTGCGGTTCTTCAGAACGTTGATGAAACCTTCAGTCACGAACTCCTTCAGCTCATTCATGCCAGCAATGTCTCCAAACCCATGCCCTTTGACTTTCTTCTCTGCCACAGGCTTGTGCTCAGCCTCTTTTGCGGGGGCTGTCTTCTGTTCTGTTACTGGCTGTCCTCCGCATATGCGGCGCAACCAGTCTTTCTCGGCTTCTGATGTCTGCATTTTTCCAATCCTCCACTGTTTTGTTTTACTTTTATGATAAGAGAGTGGCAATTGTAACCATTGTCTATCATCTAACACTACTTTCTACCGAAAAAAATATCCCTTTGGTCTATTGTGCCTGTTTGCCACATTAGCCAAAGGGATATTATCATTGCATTCATGCAATCTTCAATCTTCAGGCTTTGGTGGCTGTAGTTTCCACTGCTCTACCAATCGTTTACAACCTTTTTCAATGTGTTTAGCCACACGACGATATACAGCTGCAGTCTGATAATGAGGGTCTTCCACATTACCATCTTCATTCAACGCCATCTTATTGAACAGAACTATTCGGTTCCAATGGCTATAGTCCAATACTCGTGTTATGGCATCATGGTGACGCTCGTCAAACACAATGATTGCATCAGCAGTCATTAGTTTTTCACGTGTCATAACCGTGGTAGTACCGCATAAATCATAGCCCAATTCCTTCGCCACATCCACCATCGCAGCATCACGAGGATTCTCGCCCCAGTCCAATGTGCCCAATGAAAATACTTCGATGCCATTCATTCCGGCATCTGCCAAGAGTTTCTTCGTCACACTTTCTGCGAATGGTGACCTACAGGCATTGCCTGTACATACAAAGCAAATCTTATAGTTCATGTTCATTCGAAATTACGGTTTACATCAAACAAATGCTTTTTACGTCTGAGAAACTCTGCCTCATAGTCAGCTGGCAGCCCCAGCATGGCAAGCTCGTTGGGAGTGATAGCCTTGATAATGCTGTTGAGCCTTGCGGCAATGTCATTGCAGCGGAACTCCTTTTTCTCCACATAGCGATGCCCTCTCATCTCCGGCACCTCTTCGAACGGCACGGAAGGGTGCATCACATAGTAAAGTGCGATTGCAATGTCTGTGCGGTGTCTGCCCATGGCACAGGCAATATAGAAGCTACCCTTGTCCATCAGTTCGAACAGCAGCGGAAGTGAGCTGATAATCTGGTGAACGTCCGTATTCCTGCTGTCGATGGGCAGACTGTGGTATTCAAGTCCTGCATCTGCTACATTGCGGTCGTAGCGATCGGTGTGGTCTGCTGTGCGGAGGTCGATGATGACCTTTACACCGGCATCACGCACCTTTGCCAACAGCCAGTTGCTGCCACGTCCCGACATTGTTCTGCCTCTCACTCCTTTGTCATACACAGGGGCAAGGTCAACAATAGGGTACCGCTTCAATGCCTCATACAAAGCATTGGGCTTATTGACCAATGAAAGTTTGTTCACATCATATTGGTTCTCTTGGACAACCTTGTTTTGGGCATTCTTTCCCACATGCCATCCATCGCACCATGCGCACTTATAGACAGAGAAATGTACACCATGCTTTTCGCTCATTGCCTTGGCTGCCTTCATTGCAACAGCTTTCGTGGGGTAAGACATCTTAGGCTTACCGCTTCCGCGTGCTATATGGCTGTATCTGCTAAAAATGCCGAAGGCGTTGTGCGTCACGAAGATGTTTCTCCAAGCACCTTTGCGAGTCAACTGGTCATATATGGATAAAAACAGATTCTTGATCCTCATCTCATTAATCCTCATATATAGTAAAAATTCTTGTAATTGAATGTGGTCAAGGGTGAGTGGACATCATCCATTGCCAACATCCGTTTAGGTATCTCGCTCAGGGGGATTCTTTCATCAAGTAATGTCCTCAGCCTACGGGCCAATTTCACATTCTCACGGTCAAGTTCCTCCTGTGTTGTCTCTACCTGACATAATAGAGCCTCACTTAGTTCGGAAACTATCATCCCCGAAAACAAACCATGCAAGCCTTCTGCACGGGCAAACTGGTCGGCATTGCACCATACAGCTACTATGTTGCCTCCATGCCTCCGAAGATGATAAGCGTGGGGATGCCCCACAATTATCTTATCAAATCCCTCCTTGCTGTCATCTTTGCGGAAAAATAGACCTTTGTCTGAGCCGTGTCCCAGAAACATGATACGCTCCTGCGTAGAGACATAATGCAACAGATGCCCCATCTCTTTAGTCGAACGGTTGTCATCAACCACCTGTGCTTCCAGCCCGTAATACAGGACTGAAAGCATCACTGTGGTCTTGTCTTTGGGATATATCACTAACATAGTTTCTACTTCTTTTTACTTTACTATACTCCTTATAAGTGGCACAAGAACGTCCTTTATCACCTTGTCATCCATACGATGCTCGCCACTGAAATGGATGACCTTACAATAATATTGCAGGAACAGCGACTCACCATTCACCTGCTGGTCATTGTCGGCAAACATTCCCCATACCTGCTTGCGGTCTTCTTCTGTAATTCCATCAAACTGATGCTTTTCCATCTCCGCATGGTGGCAGATGATTTCTGAAGTAATATCGAAATGGGTGGTGCCATCCTTTCTCGGCTTGAAGTATTCATGTGTGCCAACCGTGAGCATCTTGCTCTTCTTCGACATCTCGAAAGCGGGATTCACACAGATTCGGTTATAGCCACGCATCTGCTGCGCATACATGCCTCCCATGCTGGTGCCGACAACAACATCTGGCACTTCGTTCATACACAGTCCTCGCAAGAAGGGCAGAGCCTCTACAGGGTCAACGGGTATGTCAGGGGCAACGACATCAAAGTCTGGCAACAACTCTCGTAGAGTCTTTACCGTTCCGCTTGCCGCTGATGAGCCGAAGCCATGAAGATACATGAGTTTCTTCCTTCGGATAGACTTCTCCTCCAGTTCCTTTGTCTTGTCCCGAAAGTCATAGCTTTCGCGCATATCCATCAGTATGCCGCAGAACTCAGAAGGCGTGAGTATTGTCTTGTATGAACTCGGCTCACCGCTTGTGTGAACGAGTGTGATTCCACGAGTCTGCATCAGTGCGGCACGGAATCGTTCGCTTTGCTCGAACATTGCTTGATAAGCACGGCGTATGAGTCGCTGATACTCTTCGCTTTGGCGGTCTATTGCCTGCCCCTTCCACCATACGATCTGGTCAGTCTGCCAAGAAGTGACGCTCATCTTCCGAGCATTGCCGCCTTTCATGTTGCATATCTGCCGCTGTTTGTCAAGTTCCTTCCTCTTCAGAGATTGCAGGAAACCCTCCATACTGCCGCATACCATTCCGTCAAGACGGAAACCGTTACTGCACAAATTGCTGAGCACATTGGAGGGGTACAAACCATTGGAACGTATATCCAGAGTGTTTGTGTCTGGGTTATACATATCCTTCAGTTCGTGCCCGTTCCGTGTGGTAGCCATATAATTTTCTTCCATTTTTCAATTCTTTTTTTGTACATATACATCTTTATGTAATAAGGAGGTGACTGTAACCAATATCCTATCACATATAGTCTAGTGTATTATATATGATGAGAGAAAATTGAATGACTCATTCATATTACATGCCTATATCGATTATTGCATCCGCATTTTCTTGCGACGGATCATAGTTATCCCATTCCTCATCGGTCATCAAGTCTATTTCGCTTGGGATGTTTCTGACATCAAACCAAGAGATTTGGTTTTGACCGCAGAGAATATATATTTCTCCGTCATCATATTGCCTTGCACCATATACAGGTCCTCTCACAATACATTCAGTAACCAACATATTGTCCCTGACTGCTGAAATCCGTGCAGAGTCATCTGCTAATTGCAGCCAATAGTAAGCCGTGTTGTTTATCGTGGCTATACTGTCACCCCATTCAGAAGTTTTCTCTTCCTGCTGGTTTCTGCCCCCACAACCTATAAGGCTGATGAAAGCAATGAAAAGCATTATCAGTTTCTTCATCTTGCTTCGAATTAACCTATTATTTCAATAATGTTTCTATTCTCTTTGCCAACTCATCCAACTCCTCATGTTGTGGTGTACTTTGTCTTGCGGTCTTCAGGTCAATATTGTATAATACCGTGCTGTCACGCTTCACATCATGGGAGTAATGGAGTACATGAAATGTGTCACCATAGCGCACAATAGAGTCGGTTGCAAACTCCCCGGAACGAAGAGTCACCGAGTCTTCCGATATATACGGATGATTTGAGTAATCATAGTATGAGGTAATTCCGTTTCTCGTCATCTTGACGTGAGAAAGAGGAACCTCCGCCTTGAACTTGTTGGTAACACGTACTTCCAACCTGTCTCTGTAACCATAAGCATTACTGTCACAATACTTATCAAGTATTTGACAGATACTGTCCTGTAGATTCGGGTCGCTGACATTTGATGTCATCATTTTGTTTTGATACACATTATACAAAGTATAGCACCCGTTGTTTCTTAGCTCATAGATTCCCAAAGGACGATTGCGTGAATTATGAACAATGTTGTCATATATAGGCTCGATAAGTATGCCGTATCTGTCCCGCAAGCCGACCTTGTCCGTCTTAGCGTCCTTGATATAGAACACACCTCTCAATGGCTCCAATGTATATAACCCTCGTCGACCATATTCTATACAGGCGTATTGATTATAACCAATTGCCAAGGTTGGGAGAGATATTCCCAGATAGATGGTTGCCAATATGCTTATTCCTGCCAATCCTTGCTTGCCATAAATGCGCCAACAAACGTAAGCAACCATTGCTATACTGACAACGAGCATCCACACGCGCCACATCCCGGCATAGCGTTGGGCATAGAAGAATAGTACCATGGCTGCCCCCATCATCCATAGTTTCCCGACAACAGGATTCTTCTCCGATGTACCACTGAAAGAGTTCACATATCTGGCAATCAGATATAAGCTAAGAGCTGGCAGGACGATGCAGGCAAAACGACACATCCTCATATCCATGGCAAGCCCAGCATATAACGCACAGACGGCAATCAGCATCAGCTGGCAATATTTCATAGCTCCCTTGTCCTTCCACATGATTGCTCCCAAGGCATCCTTCCAAGTCAAGGTGGACGACTTCAATGTCTTTCTGCAAAGTCCTGCAATATATACAGCCAAAGGCCCCAAGAACAGCCATGCCAACAGTAAGCATTTAATAATGGTATGCGTCAAATGATCATTGTTTATGCCCATGACGACAAACGGCAAATCTGCGAAATCACCGGTCGTAATCATTACTTGCCCCACAAAAGACAGCAAAACGAATAAAGCCGAGAAAATAGTCAATGACATCCAGCTTCGCTTCTCCCTGCGATAAAGGGAGAAGGAGAGAATGATTCTCATCACGACTGTGACAACCATAAGAAAATGAGCTGGCAATGACCACCAACTACAGTTCGCCAATGCAATGAACAACCATAAGGAACAGACGGCCAAATCAAGCCTGAATATCTTTTGTCTCATATTATTTATCAGATTTACTTTTTGTTTAACCACTCAATCAGTTCGTTCACCCTGTCTGACACCATTGCTGGCGATGCCGGCAGCTTATGCTTTCTCTGCACGACCATGCTGACAGCATACTTTGGCTTGTCGGCAGGGAAGCAGCCTACAAACGTAAAGGTCTGCTCCGTTCCGTCATCAGCCACGTTATACACGCCTGCCAGTTCCACATCCTTCGGTGCACGCTTATGTTGTATGCCCCCTTCCTTGAACATCCCGATGGCAATTGCACGGATATTGCCGCGTCTTTCCGCAGAGACGTTCAAGGAATCCAAATGGAAGATATTGTTGAATACCGTAGCCAGTTCCATCGCATTGGTGTTCTTCGTCTGGTCTGTAGCGTACTTCCAATAATCCATACCGTCAGACAGGGTCATCATGGCATGATACATCCCAATCCTCGACTTGTTGAGCAGAGCCTGTCTGTATGTCAACATTCCGTAACCACCTTTGCGCCAATTATGGTCTCTTATCTGCACGCTGTCGTTCAGTACAAGAACACCTTGCCCTGTATCTACGCTGTCCTCCAAAGATGTTTTTGACTGGGCAAGGCAATCCGCCGCCACAAATGGCATATATGTTTCCGAACTGCACAACCTTTTGAGAAGAGGTGCATACACGATGTCACCCTCTACATTTTCCAACGTTCCCCATGCCAATACATCAGATGTCTTTGCGTCAATGACCGCTACCTGTCCTTGGATTCCATCAATAGCCGCCATGCAATCACTCAGCACGTCATAGCTCCGCGCCGAAATCAATGAGTCTATGGCAGGAAAGTCTTCCACTTTCCCCACGAGTCTTGGATTGTCGGCAAACGCTTCCATTTTCGTGTTGTCATACATATTGATGCCGATTTTTCCACATTGCAGCCCTTTCTCATAGTAGAAATAGCAGAAGCACATACCGTCTTCTGGTTGGAAATAGTGGGAATACTCGATATAATCCATATCCACAGCTGTGACACTGTCGTTCTTCTCACGGTCATAGATACCATACTTCCCATTCATGGAGACGATGACGTAACGTGCCTGGATCAAACTGTCCATCTCCGCCTTCTCCTCTTCCGAGTCATAATCCGATTTAAACTCTTCGGCAAGTGCAACGGAATCCACTTCGACGGAATCAACCCAGACCGAATCCGCTACCTCCTGTGCACAGACATCCACTCCAATCACCGAGAGGAGCAATGCCAAAACCATTGTCATTCTTTTACCCAATCTCATAATCATTATCTTTCTTTAATCTTCAGCTTCTTCACTTTCTTTATCCTCCTTATCGTCACGACCGGATAAGTAGGTGTGCTTCTCTATCACTGCTTCATTACCAAACATATTCTGTCCGAAGCGGTTGATGTTCACCCTGCCACCAACTGCCGCTGCACAGTTCATGGCAAAAACATCATTAGGATATTTCTTAATCCTCTTCAGACAGGTCAGATAGCATTTCTTGCGCATGTCGTTGTAGATGCTGTTGGGTATGGAGGAATCACGGGATATTCCGCCATAGCAATATTGATACAGACATCGCCATATAATCCAGATGTTGTTAAGAAAAGGATTGTATTTGCCACTGTTCATCAACCTTCCAGCTACAGCCACTATCCACTCGTCTTCATGTTCTGCTTCTGGACTGTCCGCCCAATTCAGCAACAACGAGCATTGCTCGTCAAAAGTGGAACAGTCATTCAGACTGTGCAGAATCATTTCCACTCTTTTGTCCGCTTCAACCTTCTTGTACAATTCCAGTGTAGGCTTTGTCGCATCTGCCAGTTCCTTGGTCATCGCATTCAAGGAATCGACAAACTTCTCCTCATCAGTGAAATACTTATAAGACTTGGCTTCTATCTTGTTGCCGAAAGCGATCAACAGATCCATCGAATGTTCTTCTTCTCCCCATTCTTCTGGAGTACGTTTCATCATAATGACTATGCTGTCCTTGTAAATCTTGGCTGCCTGGCAGAGTTCCTTGTCCCTGATGCAATCCTCGCTAATAGCTTTGATGCCATCAACAACGTCTTTTTCTTCAGCAAGTTCAAAGCCATAGCATCCTCTCAGCCACAACTCGTGATTGCTCCACACGCTGAAAGCCAACAGGCAAGAGTTGTAGAACACCTCTGCATTGGAAAGAAACGGATGTTTGCTTGCGGCATATTCTGGCAATTGCAGGGCGAATGCCGTATCACTCACAATCTCGTATTCGAGAACATTGTCTGCCGCATCCTGTCCATAGAAGGCAGCAAAAAGGTCAAAGTCCGTGCTGTCCTTCTTTGCACTTGCGTATTTGTCATAAATCTTGATTATGTCTTTGAGACTGACGGCATCATCATTCTCAAAGCATCCACGATACAGGGTTCCCATTTCTTTCTTGCAGCCAGTCATTGTCATCAACAATATCATGGCAATAATACCAAACCATTTCATACTATCTGTCCTATTTTATTCTTTTACCTCAATCAATACTGCCGTATAGTTGTCATCGCCCTGCTTTTCGCACATGAAATCATAGATATCAAGGATGTCGGCAAGCGGCTTTTCATCCATCATCCTTGCCAACAGAATGTCGGGTGCCATGCTTTTGTATAAGCTATCGGAGCAAAGCAAGATTCTGTCACCTGCTTTTAGTTTGAACTGCGCGATATCAGGGACATCTGCCTCATGATGATAGGAGAAGAAGCAACGGTCAATAACCTCCCAACCATAATCCAACCGCATATGGTCTTTCGACTGGTAGAGCAGCCCCTCGTCAGGACGCTGCAAATAGCATCTGCTGTCACCTACATGGGCTATGGTCACGGTGTCGCCCTCAATGCTTGCCATCACCATCGTCGTTCCCATTTGACAATGGTTCAACGAGTCGGCTTTCTAGTCAAGCGCCCTCATGGCATGGGCACAGGCTTTATTCACCTTTGTCTCACTGTCAGGATCGTCCGTATGTTTCTTCCAGTAATCCACTATGGCATCCGCAACCGTCGCACTTGCCACTTCTCCCATAGCATGACCTCCCATGCCATCGCAGACCACTGCCAAGCAACGGTTGCCGTCCTCACTATTTACGATACGGAAAGCGTCTTCGTTGTTCTGACGCTTTCCTGTTTCACTGATTGTCGCCTAATGTATCTTCATAAAAATTTTTATTTATTCAATGTCAATTCTCGAAACCTCATCCACGTTTCTGATAGCCGATATGGACTGCATGGCATTCTCCAACTCTCTTACCGAATGGACTGCGAAATCAACCGAAGTCTCAACGATGCGGTCAATGGTCACAGTGTTGAGCCGCGAGATGGATAGATTCTGCTTTTCAGTGATACATGCCACCACATCACTCAACAGGTGATGGCGGTCGATGCCACGGATGCAGATACGGACAGGGAAGAGGAACGCTTCATGCTCTTCAAAGTTGACGGCAACGATGGAGTCGCCTTGCTCAGAAGCCATGCGGATAGCATCGGGACAGTTGCGCTTATGCAGTGTGACAACTCCTTCAGCCCCCTTGAATCCTATCACCTCGTCGCCAGGCAACGGATGGCAGCAGGAACAACGGATGTATGGCATCTTTGCCATGTTGGCAAAATAACTGCGGAGAGTGCGCTTTGCCTTGTAGGTCAGTACGTGTTTCAGCCATTCTTCTTCGGGCAGTGCTTTCTCGTCTGTCCCAATCTCCACACAATCACCTCGATGCAGCACGGTTTTCACTGAGCAAAGCCTACCATTGATTCGGGCATACTCAGCATGTAGTCCCACCTCGCTGTGAATCTCAAAGGCAAAGTCCAGTGCAGTAGCATCCTTGGGCAGGATGACACCTTTGCCATGAGGCGTGAACACCATGATATCATCATTGTAGAACGATGCCGTAACCCCGTCCATGTAGTCCATCTCGTGACTATGGTACGCAACATCCTTCAGCACAGCCTTGAACTTCTCCAACCAAGCCTTCACATTCTCCTCTGTTCTTTCAGCCGTACAACCAAGACGAGAGTTTCTGACCATTCGTTCAGACGAGATATGAATCTCCTCCCAACCGCCTTGGTCGTTGAGCAGCTTCACATGGAAGCTCTGATAGCCGTTCTCCTTGGGAGCATTGATATAGTTGGCCACACTGCCAGGACGCTCCTTGAAATAGTCAGACAGAACGGCATAGATATACAGGCTCAGTTTCTTCTCCTCTTGCAAGTCTTTTGCGTCATAGATGATGCGGATATAGTGCTTGCCATCTACGTGGTGGAAGTCACACCCCTTTGAATGCATCTTGCGCCATATGCTATAGGGCATACGGTAGCGAAGCTCTATCCTTGCCTTTATGCCATTGTCTTCCAGAAGTTCACGGACTTTGGAAATAAAACCTTCAAGGTTCTTCCCCTCAGCTTTCTTCAGTTCTTCCAACATTCTTTCTATCTGCTCGTACTCACGAGGGCAGCGGTAATGGAACGACAGGTTTTCCAACTCAGTCTTCACATGATACAGCCCAAGACGGTTGGCAAGCGGGGCATAAAAGTAATCGGTCTCCCCGGCAATCTTAATCTGCTTGTCAGGACGCATACTTGCCAAGGTGCGCATATTGTGCAGGCGGTCGGCAAGCTTCACCAAAATGGCACGCACGTCATACTGTACCGATGCCAGTATCTGACGGTAGTTGTCCACTTGCTTCGACTTATCATACTTCTCCTTTTTCTGCTTTGTCACCACACCTACGAGGAAGGCCACGTCCTCCCCGAAACGCTCGCGGATGTCCTCAATAGTGTATTGGGTATCTTCCACCACGTCATGCAGGAATGCCGCCATCACGGGATTGGCTCCAAGTTCCAATTCCTCGGCCACAATACGTGCCACAGCAATCGGATGAATGATATAAGGTTCACCCGTCTTGCGTTTCTGCTCCTTGTGTGCCTCGGCAGCCAGTTCGTATGCGTTGCGGACAAGCTGCATCTGATTTTCATCCACTCGTTGAGCCAACATCTTGAAGATGCTCTCAACACTAGCCTCCATCGTGTTACGGTCATTTCTCTGCATAACTGTTTCATTTAATATTTATTACCAACATCAAAACTATGACAGATTACTCCTCGTCCCTATCTGTCAACAGCACATCATGACAAGTATCGCCCTGCCAATAAGCCATTGGATGAAGTTCGCTATTCAGCTTATTGTAGTTGCCATATCTTTCCACCTGCTTCAGTATGCGTAGTTTCTCGTCTATTTCCTCTATGCTTTTAGCAAAAACCAAATTGGTAAAATAGCGATTCTCATACATATAGTCCTCGCTGTCAAAGCAAGGATAAAGTTGTGAATCTTCACCCACATACACACCATCCTTTGGCATTCGCTTTCTTGCGTGTTCTATCATTTCTTTCACACCATTGAATGATGCTCCCAAGACCACAATGGTCTCATTATTCTTATACTTCTTCATAATCGTTCGTTTTAATGTGATGAGTAATTCTATTGACGAGAGGCAGGAACGTCAAGCTCCCACCTCTTTATGTCATCGCCTATATAATAACCGTTACTACTTCCTACAATTCAAGTATAGAGACTTCCTTGAAAGTCTATAGCAAGACAACTACTATGCTTAATACTTGTCAATATGAGAACGCTTGGAATGACCACACTTACATGTCGTAGGGTCAGCACCGCTCTTCGCTCTAAAATACGGGCATTTGTTGGGACCACAATAATGACAGTGTCCGTCATCATTCCCTGCTACATGCACAGTGACATCCGATGTCACAGGCGCAACTTCAGCATTGGTATTTTTCGCATTTACGTAAAGTGCATTGGCACCTACTAAAGCGATGAGAGCAAATGCAACTGCAAAAATCTTCTTCATTGTCTTATACCCTAATACGTCATCGGGCGCAACTTCTATGTTTGTTATTATTGGTCCTTTGTCTGTTTATGAAAGGTAGTTAGGCATAGTAACCCCTTGGAGCATTATTTTATCAGGATTTTTTTGCTTTGACTGCCTATCTTGACAATATACAATCCACTGGACAGGTTCTCGATGCGGTTGGTCTTTCCGGAATAGACTTTGGTTCCATTGTCTTTATACACCGTAATGTATGCCGCTTCATCCAGCCAAACGGTTCCGTCCTCTATATGAATAACAGGTGATTCGGCTATTGTCTCAGAAATACCTGTGACATCTTCTATCTTGGCCGTCATGCTGTAATATAATGCCTCCAACTGTCCATTTTTCCATTTCTCCTCATCTTCCACCCATGAAAAGGCTGCTACATAGAAGTCCCCTACAGTTATTGTTCCGTCTTCATTCATTTTCAGTGTCCATGTGTCTGCCCAATCATCCGTTGTCTCATCAAACACATATATTGCATATAACGGACTGTCATTATCGGTATATTTCAGGATATTGTAGTATGATACATCAATCTTTGCAGTACCATCTCCATTGTCATACAACTTGAATCCTCCGTTATTGTATTCTGTAAGGTCATCACCAAACATGGAAGTGATATAATACACTCCTTTCTTATCAGTAATAGTCATTTCGAATCCATCTTTATACTCCCTCGTGGGATTGTTCTCCACATGACTGGATGCAACCCTATAATTCCCAGACCATACTATTGGTTCTCCTATGACTTCCTCATTTACGGTTATTGCACAGACAGCAGCAAGATTGTTGGAAGTTGTAGCAATGATGTTGGCTGTGCCGGCACTCTTTGCGGTGACCAAACCCTTGTTGTCCACGGTTGCGGCGGTTGTATTGTCGCTAATCCATGTCACGGTTTTATCGACTGCATCAGAGGGGTTTACCGTGGCTGTCAATTGTAGGGTTTCTCCTTCAGTGAGTGAAGCCTTGGATGCGCTGAGCGTTATAGAGGTCGGCTTTACATCCTCTTTTACCGATATGTTGCACGTCGCTTGTTTCCCGCTTCCGTCCTTTGCCTTACATGTAATGGTGGCAGTGCCGGCAGATTTCGCAGTGACAAGTCCTGTAGATGATACCGTGGCAACAGATGCATCATCGGATGTCCAACCTACACTTTTGTTAGTCGCTGAACTTGGGCTGACAGTTGCATTGAGTTGTGTGGTTTCTCCAACATACAGAGAAGCAGATGTCTTGTTCAGCGTTATGCTTGTTACATAAATCGTTGCAGACTCTACCGTCACCTTGCAAGTTGCATATTTTCCGCTGCCATCCGCAGCACGGCATGTAATAGTAGCAGTTCCCGCAGACTTTGCCGACACAAGTCCGTTGTTCACCGTAGCTACTGATGTGTTGCTGCTCGACCAGTTTACATTCTTGTTCGTAGCATTTGTCGGATAGACAGAGGCTGACAGTTGGTAGGTATTTCCTTCTTTCATATTGATGGACGATTGGCTCAGCGTTATACTTGTCACACTGACACTTGTTGATTTTACGGTGATGGTATAGTAGAAGTCCATGGTGCGGTAGAATCCATCAATGAAGTAGCTACATTTGAAGTACACTTTACACGAAGATGTTGCCTTGATTCCCTTGACGGTTGCATTGTAGCGGGTGGAACTGGTCACGGTGGCATACGAATTGTTCTCGGAATACCACTGATAAGTAACACCTGTTGACTGCATAAGTGTACGTTTGTAAGTGTCTGCCAACGCTATGGTTACGGTACTTCCTTCATAGACTGATGCTTCTCCGGCTTTTGCCGAAGCATTCGCCTTTTGAACTGTTGCAAATGCGAACAGAACCATTAGAATCATGGTCTGCAGATGTGTAGTAAATGTTCTCATTGTTGTTGTATTTGATGGTTTGTTTTTAATCTGTGGTGTTATTATTTTGCTCTCTTCAGCGCATACTCTGCCTTTCTCATATAGTCCTGAGCACGTTCTCGGGCATTCTTTGCTTTTCGTGCGTAATCTCCTGCCTTGTCCGTGGCATTCTTTGCCCGTTGCTGATATGTCTTCACACTAGCGTAGTTCTTCCGCTTTGAGTAGTATTCAGCCTCTCTGAGATAACCTTGGGCTTGTCGGTTGTAATAATCGACTTCTCGCTCATAGCCCAATGCCTGCTTCGTGTAGTATTCCGCCTCACGCTGATATGATTGGGCTTGCTTGATATAGTAGTCATTCTGTGCCACCAAAGGCAGAAAGCCAAGCGATATGATTATAATTGAGATTAACTTTTTCATGTCCTTTCCAGTTTGTTGAGTAAATAGGTAGAGGCAAAATCCAAGGCATTGATGATATGAGGGACAATCGTATCTGCCGATTCATCTGATGTAGTCTTGTGGTCATAATCCAATGAAACACTTCCACAGTCCAGTTTGACTGCTTTGATGAATTTCACGTTCCTGTTTGTCTCATTGATAGCATCCGACAACAAATCAGCATTATACTCGTTTGCCTTTACTAAATGAGGAACACAAAAACGTATCATACCCTCATTTCTCCCAGTCATATAAAAGAAATGCCTGTCGTGGTATATAAAATGCCAACCCATTGAAGGCAGCATTTCAACATGCCCACATTTCTTTCTAATTTCATTCACTATTTCTTCTTGTCTCATATTCAATAATATTTGTTATACTCTTTATGATATATGAGCGTGATTAGTAACCAAATCTATCAACAAAATAACTGCACCTAATCAAACTTGTTGACTGGTGCAGTTTCAGTAGATAGTATAATTCGATATTATTTGTCTATGTCAATGAAATAACGACTTATATATTGATAGTATGGCGATTTTTTCAAATAAGATTCATCATTAATAATATAAGAACATATTTCCCCGAATTTGTAGTAATAAATAGGAAAAGGACGATATATACTAGATACCTTTCTGTCAAACCAAGGCCATTTATGAGGCACTCTTAATTCGTTCTTAAAAGCAGCTGTAATCTGTGATATTTCATTAGATATTTCATTTATATGTTCACTGATGTTATATGGAAACAACTTGAACAACTCTGGTAAAAGAGTTCGAAGCGATGGTATCATGAATTCTTCACAGTCATTCAATACATTTGCCATTTTATAACAAGTCACTTCTGGTAATAGCATAGACGAGGCAAGCGTATGAAAAGGATGAATGATATTGTTGTTTTCTAAGAGAACAGGCCATTCTGCAACTCTATGAAAATATAACATCGCATTCATTCCACAATATTTTCCAATCACTTGTGGTATAAGTGAAATAAACCAAGTGATAGAAGCGAAAAAAATGCTCTCACTTGGATTTTTCGCTGGATACCCCATCGTCTTGGGGACAAGTGTTGACACTATGATATCATCACTATTGCACTCCTGATGAAAATACTTATTAAAATCGTCTGTATAAGTATCTTTGTAGTATTTAATCAACTGATAATTCATGTTCTACCATCCTTTAATCCGTGTCGGACGCAACTTCCAATTGTTATTATTGTTTCTTTAATTGTTTATGAGAAAATCCTTTGGGAAGTAACCACTAAAAGAAATAAATTCAATCCAGCATCACGAATACAGCCCAATGGAATGGGTCGGGGTATTTATCCCGGATGATGGACTTTGTGTTTTCAAATGCCTGACGTTTGTTCCACTGGTATTTTTTTGATGCGAGTTGCTCATAGAAAGTGGTCATGAATTCTGTAGTCACTTTGTCGCTGACACTCCATAGAGCCATGACCATAGTGCCGACACCAGCTTTCTTGAAGGCACGCTGCAAGCCGTAAAGACCTTCGGAGGTTGCCTTGCCTTGGCCAGACTGACAGGCTGAGAGTACAACCATCTCCGTGCCGCTCAGGTCGAGACGGGCTATGTTGTTGGCTGTAAGAATACCGCCTAACACTCCATCAGGCAATTCCTTGCCCCTCCATGCTGCATTGCCTCCTGAAAGGACAATACCAGAGAGCATCATGGCATCAGAGTAGCCTTTCAGATAATCCACATTAGCAGCGCGTTCAGGAGTATAATAGAATCCATGAGTGGCTATCTGCAACAACTGAGGAGACTTGCCGTGCATACTGAGGAACGACTCTTCCGTTCCCTGCATACCCATTCGGGGTGTTACCTGCCATTTATTGGATTTCAGCAGAGCCTCAATCTGCATAATCTCCTGCATGGAGCCTGGCAGTTCACAGAAGATGGAATCCCCGCGAACCATATCACCACGCATCACCAACAAATCCGTCAGATCATATTTCTTTGCTTCCTCAACCATCGCTGTCGGTTGAAGGTCATATTGCAGTCCGCCATACAACACGGCAGAACGAGGGGCAGATGCCAAAGTTGGCGACTGAGCCTTCACCAATTCCCTTGCAGAAGACAACCTTACGAAGTTGTAATGGCTGCCCAACAGCGACCCGTCAGCAAGTGGCAATGACTCCAATGACATTTGGAACAACAATTGTGAGGGCACGTAATAGACCGTCGCCCCTTCTGCTATGTGTTCCTTCAACGGCTCCCATAGCAGTCTCAACACATCCGGGGCATAGTCCTGATGATAATACATGTCTGGTCGGGTGATGCCCAACGAGTCCATCTGTCTTTCGGCAAACAGGTATTTCACCAATGGGTATTCATCGTTCTTGTTGATGATATAGGCTGCATATTGGCGCCCCATTGTCTCAGACACATAATCCGTAAAGTCCAAAAGCACCTCATTGGGCTTCAGCGCACTCTTGACTGTTGCGTAGTCAATATCCATGAAACGTGTGATATTGCCGAAACTACGGCATCGCCCAGCCAGACGTACCGCCAATTTCTCAGCCCGTTGTGACATGCTTAATATGCTGTCGGAATAATGTGTATAATCCTTTTCCCACTCCTTGATTTGGTTCTTCATCAAGGTAAGACGCATATAGTCCTTCATGTCATCATCCGTTCCTTCTTTCTTCACCACGTCAATCAACGAGCGTTCTGACTCCAACAGGAAAGATTTCGACATCACAAGCGCATCGTAGCAAGTTGCGGTAAATGCATCCTGATATCTCTTGGCTTCAATAGCATATGGCGTCATCATTGTGAACAAAGATGATAACGGACTCCAGAAACTTTCCCGTTCCAGCGAACTCATATATGGCAGTTGTCTCTTCATCAGTTTCTTCAACCGTACAGCCGCCATCGTATAATCAGAACATCCGGAATCAGCATGGCCGGCAAAACCTTCTGCGTTTGCCAGATAAATCTGTGCATTGAGGCTTTCTGTACTGTTTTCTCCGTGCTGACTTGTCGTTTCTTCCGCATACAGTCTGTATAGCCGCTCGGATTCTGCATAATTCCCAAGCTTATGTTCCACTCCTCCCATCAGAGCCAATAAGGAAACCCTGTTGGCATCTGATTGCGGATACCTTGAAGCAAGTATCTCATCTGCTTTCTTGTAGTCGGCCAATGCTGCGGGATAATCATTGAATGCTGCACAACAACCGGCCTTTGTAATGTATAGCCAGCTCAGTTCCTTAGGACTATCCATTCGGGGAGCACTTAGGAAAAGCGAGTCGATACAGGCATAGCAATTTGTCTTGTCTCCCTTCAGTTTGTATATTTCCGCAATGGCCATATATGGGAGATAGAAAGTGTAATCGTCTGCAGGAGTCAGCCTTTGATGCTCTTTCAATGCCTTTTTTGCATATACAAGGGCATTCTCGTATTGCTTGGCTTCAGCGTACAAGTCCCTTAGGTTAGTGTAAGATATATACCTTTCTGCGGAAATCGTATTATGACTTTTACTTTCAGCAATCGACATTCCCTTGAAGAACCATTGTTCAGCAATTCTGCGCTCCCCTTGTTTCCGAGCTTCTTTACCTTTCTTGTTATAGTAGGTGTATCTGGCATTAGAGTCCGAGGTATTTTCCATAAGAGAATCCATGCTTGCCGCATAAAGTCTTGCCTGCTCCAAATTGCCGACAGCGTAATTCTGGTGCCACAATTCTTGCAGTATATCCATTTGGGAAGATGTGTCTTCTGTATTCCGTGCCAACATCAGGGCTTCATGATATGCTTTATCTGCTCCCTTTATGTCAGAAAGATGATACTTGGTGGATGCAATAGCTTTCAAAGTGGAGAGTATATCCTTTTTCTTACCCAACTCTTGAAAGCCTGCCAAAGCTGTATCGTATGCCTTCAAAGCCTCTTCAAACTTTTGTGTAACAAAGTAATCTGCACCCTCAAAATACCATGTCAGCGGTATCTTGGGCAACAAATAGTTTCTGACTTCACTCTCTGCGTATGGCTTTATCTCCTCAAGGATGCTTCTTCCACGCCTATAATCAGCACTCCCTCTTTCATCACGCTTGATAAAATCACACGCATACATATAGCCGTTCAAGGCATAGAGACGACCGATGTCTTTCCTTTCCTCATCATTCAATTCACCTTGAAGCAAGCTCTTTCCCAACAGATACCCTTCTTTATACCTGCCAAGCAGTTCATAACACTGGCAAGCCATGGTCTGACTGCATACGTACACTTGTCGCTCGCCTTCGTTACGCTGTAGCTTGGTGTTCTCTCCAACACACAAAAACAACTCAAGTGCTTCTGCTTTCTTACCGGCTTTGTTCAGTTCAAATGCCTGGAACATTTTTGCAGAAACCTCTTCTTCTGACAAGGTCTGGGCTTTCAGCTGCATTACCATGCAGAGAAGTAGCAATGTGAATACGATGATTCTATTCATCAGGATTTACCTTCTTCTCAACATCAAACTTTATTGTATCGTTGTCCGTACTGTCTGCCGGTGCTGGACTGAACACATCGTCATCTCCACGCATCTGCTCCATAGGTGTCCCGTTATAATTAGGAGATGATTCATACTCAAACATTGGCTTGATGGCAAGGAAACCGACTACAAGCACAGCTGCCGCACCTGAAATCCACAGCCATATATTCCTCTTTGACCGAACTGGCTCTGTAGCCGCAACTTCTGGTGCCGAACATTCACATGCAGCACATTCAGTACCAGTAGCACGCAAAGCAGCTGTTCTACGTTCCTGTTCATATTGACGTTGGAACTGTTTTAGTGCCTGTAGCTTCTCTTCACGGCTACGGATAGCGTCTTTTACGTTCTGCGTAAACTCCAGTTGTTCCTTCTTCTCTTTGTCTTGTTCTACCTCACGCAAGAACTCCGTCTTTTCGGCATCATCCATGCGGTTAAGCAGGTAGTTGTCTATTCTGTCTTGAAACTTTTCGTCCATATCTGTAGTCCTTTATGAGTTTATCTTTCTCTTGTATATTTCCCTCGCCGATTTTCGCAAACTATTCATGCACTTGTTCTTCTTTGTCTTTAAGGCATCGTATGATTCTATTGTTGGCATTTCCTTCAGGATAGTCTCCAGTTTCTTCTCCTCGTAATAGAACTTAGTGAGTATTTCACTGCACCGTTGTGACATGTGTGATATGACATCCGCAATAATGTCAAGCATCAAGTTCTCACCAGAATCATAGAGCATGTCTATATACTCGTTGGGGTCGAACCCTTCAGCCCTTAGCAACCGTCCTAATTCTGTTTCGGGATCAGCATATGCAGGATGTTCGCGTCCATATTCCAGATATTTGTTTCGGGCTATGCTCATAAAATATGTGAGGATGCTGCCGTTCAGGGGCTTGTTGTCCTTCCCCATCACGAATCCATCCTCCACATATATTTTTTTTCTTTCAATGTTTTCCCAGAACGCAATGAAGGTGTTCTGTAGTATCTCTGCCGCTGCATTTTCTTCAGCGAAGAACACACCCCTATAATTGTCCCAAAAGTAATCGGAGCAGTATGCGTACAGCTCGTACTGAGTGTGCCTCCTTTTGTCTGCCATACCCGCTACAAGTCGTGCTTCGTTCTCTTGTATGGGTACTCGAAATAGTATTGTTTTTGCCATTATTGTATGATGTCTGTTATTCTATATCTATCTGTCTCGCCAGTCATTTCTGGATATTGAGGTCTGCTGCCTGTATTGGAATTGACAAACTTCCGTATTCTTCTGATGAAATCATAGTTGTCATTCCCTGTGCTTTCCTTTACCTTATTATATATTGCGTAGGTAAGTTTACCCACAGCTGGGCTTTTCATTTCAATGTTCGCTTGGTCGCTTTTGCAGGCACTGATGGTAATCCACCTTTCCTTATTTTCCTGCGCATTCGGATTTACCACTGTCTTGCCTTTACCCGTAGAAGGCCCCCAAATGAATGATTTGATGGCTTCGAATATGTCTTCCACACCACGCACCACTTCATTCTCATCGCCACGTGTTGCATCACCGCTATGGCAAGCATCTATTACTACCAGCATCTTGCCCGTATCTCCAATCTTGTCTCTGATGGCATTCAGATAGTAGTTCACCTCGTCATCCGTGAGGTGTTTCTCTCCTCTATCTTTCTCACATGGCTTTCGGTAGGCATCGTATGGGATCCAGCACTCATCTAGTCCGTCCTTCTCATCATTATGCGCATCTTTCATCTGTTGACCATGCCCTGAGAAGTGTACATACACAATGTCCCCGTGCTTGGACTGCGATGCCAAAGATTTGAGGGCATTCACAATAGCCGCCTTTGTTGCCTGCTGATTCACGAGCTTCTTAACATTACCCATCTTGAACTTCGCGTTTTTCAGCATCTCCATCACATACGGCACATCCCTGTCACCATTGATCTTTCCCCAGGCCCTATCCTCCTGTTGGCCGATGCCAATGACAATAGCTCGCCGTGTCTGAGCCGAAACTGCTACAGACATGGTGAGCATTAAAACCATATATGCTATAGATATAAAAAAAATCTTGAACATTATACGCATACCTTTTACTGTTGCAATTTATGATAAGAGCAGGCTAACATCTCACCCCCAGCTTCTCGAAGATGCATAGCACCGCCTCTACAAAAGTTCCATACCTTACAGTTAGAACATGTTCCCTGTTTCATCCACTCGCGGTTTCTGAAAACACCAAAACGGTTGTTCCACACATCCATAAAATTATCGTTGTAGATATTACCCTGATCAAATCTGCTTCTGATACTCAGGCAACCAGAAATTGCACCATCATATCTGACAGAAGCAGTGTTGATTCCTGCACCGCAGAAAAACGGATAATCCCTGACCCTCAGTTCATAATCACCAAGATAACCCTCACAAGAATAGGAGACTCGGATATCACCCTTACCTCTTTCTTCCCTAATGAACTTCATCAGAAGTCGGAACTGTTCAGACGTTAGCTGTAATTCTGTATTATTTGCAGCGCGTCCCATTGGAAACACTGTAAACAGTCTCCAATGCGTAACACCTAAACCCAACAAGAAATCCTTGAATTTTGACAATGATGAGAAATTCCTTGCATTGACACAGGTAATCACATCCCACGTGATACTTGATTTAGTCAAAGCCTTAATTGCATTTACAGCCCTGCGAAAACTGTTGTCATTTCCGCGCATCCAGTTATGTTCTGCTTCAAAACCGTCCAAACTGATTGCAATGGTTTTCAATCCTGCATTAATAAGCTGCTGAAGTTTCAGTGTATCGAGCAACATCCCGTTCGACACCATTCCCCAAATGAAACCTCTACGGGTAATTTCACGCCCACATTCCACAATGTCTTTCCTGACCAAAGGTTCACCTCCAGTAGTAATGATCATTATTTTTGAAGGTTCATTCTCCAAGACAATTTGATCAAGAACTCGCGCAAAGTCGGAAAATGGCATGTCTTGTGGCATTTCCTCCTTCCGGCAATCGCTGCCACAATGCAGACAATTTAGGTTGCAGCGCAACGTGCATTCCCAAAACACCTCCTGAAGCAGTCGCCTTTGAGTCCGTATATCAATAAATTCCTCAACAGTCATTGCTTATCAGTTTTTGTGCAGTCGTTCATGATTTTTTGGAGAATTTTCCAAAGAGACGTGAGAAGAAAGTCTTAAGTTTACATGCAGACATACCTTCAGAATTCGTGATTCCGTCTTCATCGTTTCCAATTGCATGGGGCTTGAAAGAAGGGTCCGGACCATAGACTTTGGGAATACGCATATCACACATATTTTCTGTAAGCATATTACCATCATTTCGATACCATGAAGGCGGACCATACACATCAGGTATATGTTCGTCAACCAAGTTTTCGATATCTTTGCCTCTCATTTTACCATTGTCTTCTAAATCTTTTTCCATAATGTAATATCGTTTTTACAACTTTATGAATTCTAGATTATCATTGTAACCCCTTCTTCCCAAATAAAAGTTATACATGCAGTGCTTCCCCCTCGCTATGAGCCACGATAATCGTACTGCAACTCACGCTATAAGCATTGAGTAGTGTCTTGGGCATGTCACACAGAATGTCAATAGCCATGAACATTCCGATATAGTCGGTTGGAAGTCCCATCGCATTCAAGAGGATGGCTAGTACCACTACCCCTGCCATAGGCACACTTGGAGCACCAAGAACCGTCACAATAGAAGCCCCAATAAGAGAAACCTGCTGGGCTGCTGTCAACTCCATACCTACTGCCTGCGAAACAAAAATGACCGCAACGCACTCATATATTATCGTTCCCACCTTGTTGAATGTGATTCCCAATGGCACTGTGAAACTCGCGATGTTGTTTGAAACGCCAAACTTCTCCTTGGCATCACTGATAATCAAGGGTAATGCACTGTACGAAGAACTAGTTGAGAATGCCACCATCAATGCAGAATAAATCTGCTTCAGATGGCGAAGCGGAGACACATGAGCCATCATCCCGACCATCAGAGGCAACACCATGCCTCCCATTACTATAAGTGCAATCCACACCACGATTACAAAGAAAGCAAGGCTTAGAAGATTGCTTCTCATTTCGTCAATGTTGCCAGCTTGCTTGCCAACCAATGCCATAACTATGGCAAAGATACCTATAGGGGCGAGTCGTATAATGGCTGTTGTCATCTTCATAATAGCATCATTAAATGCCTCAAACGTTGCATTTACCGTTCTTTGTCGCTCTTCATTAATGTGGATAACAAAATACCCAAGCAGTATCGAAAAAAGAATAATCGGTAGAATTTCCCCATTACTGAACGCTTCAAATATATTATTCGGAACGATGTCTGCTATTCTGTCCATTAGTGTCGTCTGGCTCGATTGCTGAGCGTCATTTAGTATCTCTCCAACTTCCATTGCACATCCATGTGTGCCATAGCCGGGTCGTAATACGCTTGTGATTACTACTCCAAGGGAAGCCGCCACTATCGCAGTAAGGATAAAGAAGCCGAAAGTCTTGGCGGCTATACGCCCCATCGACTTTGAACCGCCCATAGTTGAAATGCCTAATGCCGTTGAGAGAAATACTAATGGAATGACTATCATGTTGATGGCATGAAGGAAGATGTTACCTATGCCATTGATGAAATTCCCCCAAACGTCAAAAGAATCTCCTAATAGTACTCCGCCTGTCACACCAAGAACCAATGCTACCCCCATCTGATAATGTAGAGCCAACTTTATCCGCTTCATACTATTCGCTTTCCAATGAGTTCAACATTGTCTTAGCTTTATCTTGATTATAGCCAATGACAGTACAATAATCCTTTAATGCCTCCACGAGTGATGCGCGGTTGCCCATTTCTTTCAAGATGCCTATTCGCTTCCATTGCAATTCGTAAATGTCCGCACGGGCATTTGCAACATCCACACGTTCTTCTTCAACAAGGAACCTGTCTAAATAAGAAAATTGAGGCAACCCTTCTTGCTTGCTTTTTAAAATGGAATCCACTACATGCAAAGCCTGTGGATAATTCTTCGTCGATATGAACTCCGAGATTTCTATTTCCCACGACCCACCTCTTCCAGTTCCATCTTCTATGAACTGAGAAGAGAGGGGAGAGAAGAACATAAAGCCAAGCAGTCCAAAAACAACAATACCCGAGACGATAATCATCTGTCTCAGGTCTTTTATCGTTGTACCTTTTTCGATAATGCCTTTCATTAGGGTATCATTCTCTTTTTCCAGAACCGCCACAGACTCCGCATTTAATTTTTCCCGAGCCACCACACAAAAAACATTGAGAATAGAACATTCCAAAACCGGAACCGCCCATTCCCCAACAACTACTGCAAGAAGTTTCACCATTTCCATGGCAGTTGTTACATAGACCACCTTGTGTGATGTACACGGTAGTTGAAACATTGTCTTCTTTGAATATCACGTTTCCTGTTCGATATTCTGCAGAGTTTCGTTGGCAGGAAATTACAACGCCATCTTCATCCTCCAGTACAGAAATCCATTCTGGAAACTGTGCCTTCCATCCGCATCCGTCTGTTGCTATAGTGATAGTTTCTTTTCCTCCTGAGGATGAGAATTTCAGAGCATTTTCACTTGCTTTAATTCTGGTAGCACATCCCATCTGCTTAATGACGACCTGTGCCAGTTGCTTGCCACTTTGAATAGTTATAGACCCCTCTCTTGCTTGTCCCGTTTGATTGGGACTTACCCTGATTGTGAAATCATTGTCATTTTCATCAATATCAACCCACTCTGGCTTGTGGTTTATCAACCATACATAGCCGTCATAGTCTATTTCCACCTTACAGTCTCCACCTGCTTTTACAGAACCTATTTGATTAGGCTCCACTCTCAGATAGGTAGCGGCGTTCATTATGTAGTTGTAAAACGCTATCATAGCAATCACAACGATAACCGCGCTTACTATAATCTTTTTCAGACAACCACCTTTTTTCATCGGTGGTGTCTGTCGAAATTGATTATTTGAGTTTTGAGTACTAACATCTACAAGCTGACATCCATCATTCGTGCAGAAATTCATGGAGTCATCATACTGGGTATGACATTTAGGACATTCCTTCATATTTCTATCATTTTATCTTCTTTGACTTACCTCAGCCAATCCCATATTAATAAGAATCAGCACTACAATCCAAACGACAACTATCAAAGCTATGTAACCAGCAAAAGGGAACACCCCATTTATCCACATTGACAATGGTGAATCCCAAAGACAGTGAAGGATAACAGGAATGGCGAACAGCCTCAGAAATCGTTTCTCCGTGAAAAGAGAAGTATCGATGATGCCCTTTGTCTTAGCTGCTATCACAAATGCTGCTCCAGATATGGCAGCCCATGCCACATGACTTCCTGGAGCAAGCACAGCGCGAAGGAATATAGTGTTGTTTATGGCATCCATCATCTGTTGACCATCAATATCCTGACCGTATGCCGCTGCATATCCTGTAATCTGTTGATATTGTATGAAAGGTTGCAGCGCATATCCCGCCGACTCAAAAGCGGCGAAGCCTGCTCCCACACAAGCACCTATCAGCATGCCCGTAAGAATTGAAAGTTTCCCTAACTTCCGTAATACAGCAAGTACAATAATAGCCTTACCTAACTCCTCGATTACTCCTACCATGAAAGCTCCGAAGAAGTCCATTTCCTCTACTGCATAGAATGAGAACAACAAAAGAGTCGCCACAAGTGATGCACAACCTCCCACAAAGAAGGTTTTTATTACAGTGTACATGCTGACATTCCGCCACACATTGGCCTCCATAAAGAGTACCATCGTGGACAAGGGCACAGCAAAAGAGCCAATAACAATCATACCTGGAAAGGCGTTAAGATTGCCAAAGGCATTGACACATATCCACAACAAGACGAAAGTGATGACAAACATCATCAACACTCTACTATACAGCCAAGGATGCGGCCAGTCTTTCGATATGGAATACATATCGGGAGTTGTCGCCTTTGTCCCACAAATAAAGATCTCCTCTGCCTCTTCAGTTGTATGCGATTTAAAAACGTCTGAGAAAAGAACTTTCCAGTTAAGGTCTGCAGGCCTGTCATTTCCCACATACTCATTGAGAGAATCAATCCATGACCCTCCAGCCTTTGTATTTGTGGTATGGTGACTTTGGCTACCAACACCATTACTTCCTGTATTGGGCGATAACGGCTTGCCGCATGCCCCGCAAAACAAAGCCCCATCTTGGTTGGGCTGACCACAATGACTACAATATTTCATCTGATTCACTTTATATTTTTACCGGCAGCGTCCCAATGGTCTGCATGGTGTATCACTTGCCATAGTTTCATATTACGGGCTTTCTTCACTTCCTCAACTTCGTCGTTTTTTGCATGATATCCACCCATGTGCCATCGGATAGCCAATCGTTCCTCCTCTGTTAACTCAAAGCCACATTCCTCCAAAATCTTGATAGACCGATAACCATGTCCATGAATGTGCGTGTGTCTATGATGTATTATTCCATTTTCATCGTAATACAATTTCCTTGCTTTGCAAATATCATGCAACAATCCTGCAATTATCAGGCTATCCTCAGGTAGTCCCTCGCCGTGTTCTTTAGCTGTAAGATACACTCCCAAACTATGTTGAGCTAAACCGCCACGCCAATTGTGATGACGATAGATAGATGAAGGTACAATAAAAAATCCACTTTCAAAGAGATAATGGACAACCTCATCCATTCCTCTTCTGCGCGTTTTATACAATAATGCAACTATTGTTGCCTTGTTCTTATCGCATTCTTCAATAGTCAAATTCATCGAAATATGGGCCATATAAATGAAGAGGATAAGTTAGGCATGCAATAATGTCAGTTTTCTTTAAACTCGGGCAATACCAATCATAACCTAACCTATATTTAAGACATTGGTACCATCCCTCCGTTATTTGGTTGATTGCCAGCGAGGCATCAGTCAAATCTGGTTTTAGCCAAAACAATTCCGAAACTGAGGAACGCCTATATTTCAATTCAGGAAATAAATTGGATAATAATGGCAAACACAGATCTATGATGAGTGCTGTAGCTTCAGAAATCGAGCAATCCATATCAACTGTCACATTTCCTAATACGGGATGTTTGAGCGATGCAGAGTCAACCAGCCGTGAAAGTTTATTATTCCATTTCCTACTTAGTTCGTATATGTTTGGATAATTTGTGTATTGTATGGATTTGTTTGTTTTTCTGTTACTTATCAAGGAGTTAATAAATGGTCTTGGCAGATAAATATTGTCATAATCCATTGCTTTTGAAAACATCTCAGATACAACCCTTATATCTATTCCAGCAGACCCACAACCAACTGGGAGAACATAAAATGCTTTATCAGAGTGCGTCTTTGCATATCCAACAAAAGACTTCACTGCTTTGTCCATCTTATGTGTATGGTATTTATGGACAGGAATTGCATAACTCTGCCCACAAAAACCTTCACCCAATCCTTGTCGCGCACCGAATTTCTCAACTGCAATCTTAGCCGCACCGCTTTTATGATTACCATCAGGTTTTGAGCCGAAGACGATAACTTCGTTTTCTTTTAACTCCGTGATGATTTCTGGTGTACACCTTTCACGGAGCATCTGCTCCAATATTGCTATTCTCTCTGCCGTGGTCATATCACTGATTAGTTAAAAAATATTACTTTAAAAATCTGTTACTATTGTTAGGCAGAAATAAATCCCATCCTATACCCAATCTAATAGAGCACTGATGATAATCAGTACTCCAATAATCTTGAGTATCGTAGCTACGATACCACGAATATTCAGCCATGCAGGAACTCTCTCTATAAGCAACCATCCTATGAGGATGCGAATCGCCGTATGAATTAAAGCATTTATCATATTTCTCAATTTAAAATTCTACCATATATATTTATATACAAAATATCTGTAGTTATCGCCTTCTTCCAGTCGATCTTTTGTTCTGCGAAACAGATATTTTTTGTCATCTTTTTCCGCATTGGTAACCTATCTATCAAAATCCAACCTATTAAACAATAGATCGCAGTACTAATTAATGCACTCAACATATTTTTTAGTTTAAAATATTTCCGTTAATATCAACTATATGCTCTATTTGGAGCGATAAATTTTTAAGAGTTATATATCCACCTGCGTCTAGAACCACTCTTCTGAATAGGTGTGGGGAAGCTACTCCACGAGTATCATAACAGCAGACTTTATTAAATTCATTCATACCAAACATACCATATTGGGTGTCGTATGCCATTGTCATGCCTGGAATATGCATGAGTTGTCCGCTTTCACGTGAGATAAAATCATAAACGTGTCCTTTCCTGACCCAAAGATATTCTCCTACATTCTTGACAGATATCTCATCAAAATTGCCCCTTAGGAGCATTCTGTTGTTTTCTATATCCCAATAATGTACACTTCCATCTTCAATATCCATTTTTAGAAAGAAATTTTGTAAGCAGATTGTCTGATACATGAATTCTGTATTATACTTCCTTTGGTTGGCATTGTATAAAGCATGCCTTTTTAGAATTCCAAGTGAAAATAGCGTCTCGTTTAAGATGTATACCTCATCAAATATTGGTTCTACTATAATGCCATCGATGTTACTCAATCCAAACAGATTCTTTCTTTCTATGATATTGAACTCGCCAACAGAAGTAACGATTTTTGGAGTTATAAAAAACAATCGAGAGTTTCGGTCCAATCTGTGGGCTAATTCATTTTTCAATAATTCTTGTTCTTCACGCATTTTATTGCAGCATTTACTATGTTAAGCAAAATGAACGCATCGGCACCATTGTCGACAGCTAATTCGATAAGTTGAACTTCTTTTCCAATATGTGTATGACACTGACAAATAAGCTTAGCTTTTTCAAATAATTCCCATAGAGACTCACTGCGTTGATGTTTATAGTAGTCTTTAAAAAATACTTTACTAATAGAAACATGTTCTATCGTTGGACAAAGTAGTCTACATGAATTGATTATACCCAACAATTCTCCTTCTGAAGTTATGAGGGTTTCTCCACAACAGAATCTAATATGATCCCCTAATGAGACTCCCGTTCCTGTAGTCAAATCAAGATATTCACCATGTGACATCTTCATGAATGACTTAGTTCTAAAGTCAGATTGCGTGAATTCAAGCAGAACTATTTCACCCGCAAGAAGCTGGCTGTCAAAAATATCACTAATTGGTACAGGAGTACTTTTCACTTCTGCCAAATCCAAGCGATGAAGAATTTCATTATATTGATAATGTGTACATTCTATATGATTCTTCTCACTTTGATTTTTTACTCTAAGCCATGACTTATCTAATGCAGGTACGAATGGAAAGGAGAATCGTTGCTCATGGTCATTATAAGTTAGTGAACAACAACTCTCCTTTACAATTAGATCAAGAAGCCTTCTATCTTCCGCCATATTTTAAGCCTAGTCTATTTAGTACAGTCCTTAATTGAGCTGCATCTATACCATAATTGATATTTTGAGCAGTCTTATCACCAAGTTCGTGCACAGCAACTATTTGGCCATATATATCGCAAACGGGGCCACCACTGTTACCGCCATTTGTAGCCATATCATATTGAATCAAATCCACTTCACGATTATTGTTGTATGGATCTTGACGAAAAGCACTGATTACTCCTGATGAATATGAAGCTGTCAGGCCATGTGGATTTCCTAGTGTTGCGACTCTATCACCTTGGTTGGGACGTTGTCTCGCTATATCAAAATAGGGCACTTTTTCACCTGCTTCCAAGTCAACGGAAACGAGGGTTATGTCAAGTCCATCAGTATCAGAACTCCACAGGACATTTTTAAAGTTCCTTTTCTTTTGTGAGTATAGATTACTGTCTTCAGGATCATCTTGATACAAGCATGCTATAGCGTTCTTCTCATACTGAGGAGGGAGGACATGCCAATTGGTTACGGCTAGACCATTTTCATTAATAAAGAAGCCTGTGCCAATACCATCTGGAGTTTGAATAAGGAATGTACGTTGCTTCATATACAAAGCCAAATTTGTTTTTTGAACTGGATTTACCCCTGGACCGACCCATCCTGTTGAATCGTTGATTTCATCACCTCGATATGCATCAGGATATTCTATAACAGTCAATCTATTTAGGCAGAACGTGTGTGCGTCATTTTCTACAACATATGCTCTTACAGTATCGGTTGATGATACTATGTTCTGTTGTGGACTCTTAGAGTCTGCATATAAAGTTACGTTTTTGCCTATAAATTTTGACCGTAAGAACATTTCAACATCTGTGCGCCCAGGCTCCACACCTATAAGATAGACATGGAGACCTGACGAGAGTGTTAGTATATTACCATCAACTTTCGCAACTTGACCTACATAACCACTAATTTTTGTACTGCCACCTGTATTCCCTGCTTTCTTCTTATATATGAATATGGCAATGACAATGACAGCTAATATCAAGAGAAACTTCTTCATAAGCTCAGCTGAATTTCACTTTCATTGGATTAATAATGCGGACAGAACGTCCATTACGCTCACCTACGCCTTTGACGAGAGTCTGAAAACTATTGTCAACTTTTATGTCGCCCTCTAATGCACCAACTTGGGGTGGAAGAAGGCTGTTTTTTTGGTCGAATAAAATTTGTCGCGCCTCAGAAGTAAGGTCACATAGTGTAAATTCACAATAGCCATCCTCAAATCGCGTTACCTCAAAGATAGAGTTGTCTTGTTTCTCATCTTTTAAACTTTTAAACATAAAACCACCGTTCCCATTCCCTATAGGGGAAGCCGCATATAGGGTCTCTGATTTTCCATGATTGGGAAGAGTAGCAGAAACTGTATTTGGAGTTTCCTCAGTGAATGGGGGTGTATCTACTGTTTTTGTGACAATATCTGAAATTCCTTGTGTAATAGAACCCTGTTGTAAGGTACTAAGTAGCGTTTCCGAAACGATTCTCCACGCTTCAGCAAATTCTTTACTCTTTATATCGTATGCCATAATTTAATATTTTTAATATCACTTGAATGTAATTTCCAATCTGTCTTGAACAATCCAAAAGTCACCTTGTCTTTGAATTTTTCCAGCCACACAATTTGTTATCTTTGATGACGAACTTAAACCTATAGCATCGAACGGCTTGACGAAGGATTTAAATGTTTGTAAATCAGACATGATTATTTCTATAGCTTGGGGGTTTATTCGGTATTCGCCAATGCCATTTTCATAATCAAGCTCTAACAAAAACATTTTCGCCGACGAAGAGTTTTTGTCCATAGTTCTCTCTGCAAAGCGCAACTCATTGTTTAATTGTTGCATATTTGCAAATCTGACTTCTGTTAAAGACTTACTTTTTGATTTTTTATCAATACGACGAGTTTCAACATCACCTGTCTTTATCCTTTGAGGAGATGTAGAAATAGTTTTAGCATCAGTTTTGACAACAGACTCGCGTGTAAGCTGCGAAAATTTCTCTTGTAGCATCTTTATCATGTCATTTTGCTGATTCTGACAATCACGAATTGTCGTTATATCAGATACTAACGAATTTAATTTTCTCTTAAAAGATATAGTTTTTTGTCGTAAGGTGTACAAAGCCATAGCTCCTAAAAGAATTCCTCCACAACCAAGCCACATTCCCAAGCAACTATAGGTAGCTTGGGATGCATTGGTTGTGGAAACGTTTCGAGTTGATGTTAGGGCAACTGAGTCTATTGCAGAATTACTAACATCTGTTGTAACAATTCCTTGGTCGGATTGAATACTATCGGTGTTAAAAGAAATCGTCTGTTTCATTATTCACTTGTTTTTGCTTTTATTGCCTCTTGTGCAAGCTGCTTGCCAATTACGTACAGAGAATTCTTCAAGGGCCAGAAGAACATGGGTTCCGTAACTTTAGCAGAATCTATTTGCCCTGCTTTTATACGATCTTTCATCTGAACAAAGCTAGATGTGGAATTTTGGCTTAATGCAGAGATGATATCAGGTGATATATCATAGCCAAGGTCTACAAAAACATCCGTAACGGATTCATCCCTCAGCAAATCAATAAACTTTTTGAAAAACGAAAGTACATTGCTTTGAACCCCAGCATCGATATCTCTAATACGGAATGTTTTTCCCGGAATCTCTTCGTCAAAACCGAAATAGATATCCTCTGAAGGATTTATGCTGTTGGGATAATTTTTGGAAATAAGTGCACCCTCTGCTGTTATCTCTTTAGGATTGGGTGGGAACTTCACTGACACATTAGCATTCTTCAAATCAGGATTGTCGAATATTTCGCCAGCTTTTTTGAAGATAGCATTAATAATCCGAGCAATACCTGCTTCAGATTGATTAATTAATGAGATATACTTGCTGCCCATTCCTGTAAAAGACACATTTTTTGGTATCTCAACTTCTCCCATATGCAGGATGTATGCCGTATAGAAACATAAAGCAGAGAAGTGGATAATAGGCAACTGCATCATCTCTCGTGATGCCTTTATCTCCGAGGAGAATCTGCTCCAAGAGTCATTTGTAAACAAATAGTTTATAACATCTGCGGACGAAGATGAAGTATTAACGACCTTGTCTAATTCATTTTTTTTGTCACCAAGATTATTACAACATAATGCCATATAATACTTGAGGAAACCATTAGCCTTATCCTTAGCTGCCACACGATCCAAACCATCGTTCCAAAGGTCATTAGCTGCGAAAAAGGCTGAGTATACGTTGGCCTCTTTTGAGATTGGATTTACATAAAGAATATCCGTAGTACCGCCGCCAATATCTATATTGGCATATGATTCCCCATAGTTCATGTTAACAAGATAAGAATAATATGGAGCGACACTTTCTGTTCGATATACTATTCTTACTTGCTCACAACGAACCAGTTGTTTTGCAGCTTCCCAAGAATTTTTGAATGACTCGAGGTCTCCAGGATGCATGGATATTGGGTATGTTACAACGACAGAGAAATTCTCAGACCCGCCATTCAACAAGCACTTATTCTTCATCATCCACAACATCTGTGCGAAATAAGTGCTCATACGATCCATGGATTTAGAATCGAATTTATCCCATTTGATATTGGTGCAGTAATTGGCAGCTTGCGATATATCCTCAGAATAGTTAAATCCGATATTTGTGTTGAAAAACATTTCCAACACATGTGGATCACCAGTCTGATAGGTACATGTACGCAATGGGAATTTTACATTGTCTTTGATTACACTCGGAATTAGTTCTCTTTTTACTGCTGTTGGGAAGAATGTGAACTCTCCTGCGCCGTCATTAGAGTGGAAAGTTACAACCTGAGGATCTCTCTCATCATAAACAAATGGCTTTACGTCACTTTTACCATAAGCATCGGTTGCACGATTTGTTACAGCATAAGATACATAAGTATTTGTCGTGCCGAAGTCAATGCTAAAGTGGAACGATTTGCCATTTGTCGCATTTACAGCCATAAGTTCAGGTATCGCAATTGCATTGTACTCATGGTCATCTTTGGTCACGTAAAGTTCAATGAAAGAGAATGCTCCCTTTACACGAATATGTTTTGACGAAAGACCCAATTTACCCTCAGCAGGCAACGTTCTAACACTAGTCTCAGTATCTACTTCGTTCAAGGTATCCTCGTCTTGTTCATAGAAAGACAATTTTACATCAGGCAAAGTATAACCGAGCATAACATTATACACGTTACTTGCGAGGTCTGGTTGCAGACGATAGAATGGAAATACGGCGAAATCCAAGGACGTAGCTCCGTCATAACAATCAACCTTGTCATTTTCAGTGTAGTCCTTGTATAGTGTTATAGAGTTATCATTGACCAAAGGAATTGTTAAACGAACAACGACTTTTTCACGGTCATTGTCATATGTCAACGAGAGCATATTTTTCTTCTTCAAATCTTCAATTGTGAAGAATTGGAAGAAAAGCTTTTTCAATGGAAGAAGATAAGTCGTCGACTTAGAACATCCAGTAATATATTTATCACAATTAATATTGTAGCTAACCTCAACGATTTTGTCTTCCAAGAAATCTTCTGTAGTCAAATAGGGGTATTGCGTCTTACCCAATCCAGGCAATGTTCTTTCATTTATATTGCTAGAAGGGTTAACAATTCTATCAGACTGCGTGTCCCACTCACGACCAGCAGCATATACTAATCCTTTTTTCCCTTGTTGTGTTAGGACAAGTGGTGTCTTTGTAATTGATTTTTTGTATATAGTACACCCCTTGGAAGGCTCTATTATATAGTCACTTGTGGTAGGGTTAATCACAATTGTATTATCAGTAGCATATAACTGCACGCCACAAACAATCACAGGACGTCCCTGTGAAGTGAGTTCTTTCGCACCATCATAATTTCCAGGAGCAGCTGTTGCTGCATTCCATATATTATCGTCGTAATTTACTCCGCTATCCATTATATATTTAGATAGCGCATCAAAACTCTTAATACCACTCATTGCGTGATAGAGACAATAAATGTATGAGCGAAATTTAGAATCGCGCTCGTGCAAAGGTGTAGGTGTTTCGCCGAAAAGTGTATTTCCTGCGTTTCCTGTAAATTTAGGTAGGTTTTCATGACGGCGATTGGCAGAAGCGTAAACCAACGACACAGGTGAAGAACCACCTACAACAATTTTATTCCACTTGAACAAGTATACAGGTTGTCCTTCCAAAGCACCAAAACTAAAAGCAGACTCTAACGCTGAAGCCAATTGTTTATGTTCCTTGATACCAGAGTTTCTTAAAATTTCAGCCTCTTCTTGAATTTTCCACTCAAAGACATGGAATTCGGGATAATCACCATACTTGTAAATGAACTCGAGCATGTCAAGCATCTCGCTAACAAGATAATGATATGGTGTCAATTCTGGTTTACCTTCACTATCTGTGATATAGTTATGGGCAATTCCTCTATATGCATTTTGCCCCTCCAACGAATTGATTTCTTCTATAGCTGCTTGAAAGAGGAATAAGCGTGCTACTGGAGAAGGCATTGAAGAACCTATTTTGTTTAAGTCGGCAACATCGGTTACATTACCATCCTGAATGGCTTGTATATTAATTCCATGAGGTATTATGCCATAGTTACCTGTGGCATTTACAACAACACCATCTTGCTCTCTGTTTCCTGGTGTCTCATTTGTAAAGAAGTGTCTCATATTTACAAATTATTATTTAATTTGACTGTCTCATTAACTCGGTAAAACCATCTTCGGCGGTTGCATGAAGTATGTCGGCTAATACCCATTCTGCCTCATGACCTTCTCTAAGCTGGTTGATTTTCGTATCATAATGGCCACCACCTTTACCATCATCCCTGATGTGGGAATTCATTTGAGGATCAAACTCGAATTCTTTTGTGCCACCCAAAAATGTATCTACTCCATCTTTTATAGTATCTATGAAACCTGATTTCTCAACTTGCGTAGATACCTTTGTATCTTTTATGATAAGTTCGAAAAAAGTTCTAGTCATATCGCATAGTGCAAGACGATGAGAATTCGCAGGTAATTTGTCACCTTGTCCCTCAAAATCGAGTTCCTTGAGCCATTGTTGATATTTATGGTAAAAATCCTCATATGCTTTGCATAAACGAGTCATTGGGGAATTTTTGATATCTTCTCCACCGACTGCAGGTATTGATACCTTAAGGTTTAGATACTCGAAGTAAGTTTTCTTTTTATCTTTGCCAGACCAGATCTTCTCATGGAAGAATTTAAGTGCAATCGCAAGTTTTACGCAATCATTGAGAACGTTTTTCTTTGTAGAGGCATCAAACTGTTCGTAGAACAATCTTGTTCCAGATTTCGTCCCTGGCTTAACTACGATATCTGCATCAATGGAGAACTTGAATTCATTCTCCCCCTCATCTCGATTTGCAATGTAATGTTCAACCATCATTGCTGCAATTAGTTCAACAATGTTGGCATTGTTGCGTTGGGTGGTACCACCTTCACTATATTTAATTACAGTGGGATTGAAGTCACCAACATAATAGCGACGTGATATCATGTCGTTTAGTCCCGAGGCTTCATAAAAACTAAGAGCCGCCTTCGTTTTAGAATTGAATCTTACAGATTTGATAGCAGCATCTTTTTCTTCCATAGGGGAGAAATATGGAAGAACCAAGATTGTCGCAATATCTGCATTGGGTCTCTTTTCCTTTATAGCCTTGACTATTTCTGGAATACCAGATGCGCCTGTGCCTCCGAATAAGGAACCGATAACGACAACTTTATCTCCATTATTAGGATTATAAAGACTATTGAACGCTGAAAATTCAGTGGTCTCACCGATAGTATGGAACACAACACTTCCAATGTTAGGATTTCCTTTGAATCCCTCAGTCATATCAAGGTTAAGCTCAGTATCGGGACGGTTAGATTTGTCATATAAACTTGTCAAGAAATCAGAAGTATTTAGAGTTCCTCTATCATTATCCGATACTCCCTTAAACTTATCAAATCCAATAAACTCTCTAAATTGTTCATTTGGAGTCGCTGGTTTGAATGGAAATACATAATCCGTAAGTCCATGCAAATTCCTCAATTTTGAACCAAAGAATAATCCACCGATAGACTTTTCTTCACTCTTTGCTGTATGTTGTGTGTATGCCGCATCATGAGCAGCAGCATAGTTCTTAAGTACATCGCGAGTTAAATTTTTATCGGCGTTTTTCTCATCATAATCAATTATGATAGGAAACACCTCATAGTTGGTTAGTGTAGGTAGACCTGCTGCCATTAGCATCGTAAGTGAACGCATAACACGCTCACCTGTGCCTCCAATTGCAAATACAAACAGTTTTGCCATAATTATGTTATTGTTTTGTTAGTTCAACCAAAATATTTGATCCTGTTATGGCTTCATAAATGGGATATTCTTGCCATTTATAGTAAAGCGTTTCACGAGAATACTTGTTAGGAAAAAGAACCCTATCGCAAGTAATGCAGTGTTCAAATCGAAATCGAAACGAACATCATTTCCTTTATCAAGGTCTTCTTGTATTCGATTTTTTGTATTATTGAGAGATTGTTCAGTGCTATGTGATAGATTTTTCCTGGTTTCTTCAATATAGTATTTCTCATTCTTCTCATAAAAAGAAGAACCACTCACAAACATACTTTGATGTGTACTGCTCTCGCCAATAATCTGCCAGTCAGCATAGAAGTAGCCAACAACACCACTAAACAATAGAGCTAAAGCCCATACAGCGATATTGGCTTGTTTCGCAGATTTATTACTATTACAGCAACCGAAATAGAATGCGATAGCAATCAATGCGCCAATAATTAATGCTGCTATCACACCCGCAGCAAAACCTCCTTCTGTGTTGAAGAAGTTTTCGTGGTAATTTGTCCATTCCTTTTTGGACACCAAGAAATAGAGAATATCCATAATTGTTTAGAATTAAAAATTATTAAATTGATTTATTGAATTTGAATGTAATTGATAGCATATTGGTATCACTTTCCAAGGCCTTATACATACCTTTTACAAGTGCTGACAGCCCAAACGTAGTTGTCTCATCCGGTCCTTTCAAATCATCATCGCAATTCCATGTTGTTGTCCATTTTGTAGGAATTTCGTTAGGAACATCAATAGATACTTCTACGTGACCTCCTGGGACTGCAATTGATTTGTCTAGCGTGGCCGTAAGTTTTCCTCCAGAGTAAGTCAAAGGGATCCCTTTAACAATCTTATTGTTGATTTTTACAACAGCTTTGCTTACGTCCATTGACGACAAACACTCTGGGAGATCTACTGACAATTTTATTGTTTCACCAGGTTTTTCAAGCTTCGCAGAATCACTTTTGTCAAGTTTTAACATATTGTGCGCTTTATAGTCATGTATTCCCATGTAGTACGCATTATCTCCTTTTGCTGTAATATCTTCTTGTTTGCTTAGCCATCTTATAACTTCCTTCTTGCCAAGAGCGATAATATAGTATGGGCGTGACATTTCTTTACTAAGCACAATGGAATGATTCATGCAATTCCAATATTGCCCTTTATATCCACTTTCATAGCGAAAAATTGCAGCAGCTATATTATTAGATTTGCTTAATGAGTTCTTAACCTTGCCCATCATTTGGGTTAAAGCAGTTTTCATATCAACACCATTTATGCTCATAATTCCATCCGTCACCAAATATATAATGGAATTGGTGGAATCTGCCTTAGCAGACATGCTCATAAAAAAGTTATCAAACGAAGTGCTTGCTAGGTTTGGCTGATTCTTTACATTTGTTATAATCTGAGCTACTAATCCGTTGTGTTTTTTATTTGAACCGATAAAATAGACATCAGTACCCTTCTCGTCAAGGTTAAGAAATTCAGATATAGAATTGCTCATTGTAGTGTTCGTTGCAAAGAAATATGGTTTCATACTTCCTGAAGCATCAATGTACAACTCTGACTTCAAAGGCGCCTTTGCTGGCTCCTTGAATGCCTCAATTTTTCCATTGACCTCATTGTGCGTCCAAACTTCGGCACCAACATCACTGACGAATTTCTTGTAAATCACAACGCCAATGCATGCAATAAACAAACAAATTAATATTTTTTTCATATATACCAACTATTTTAGAAAGTTAGAACTTGTGGTTTTCTCTTGACGTCGCCATTGATAGCATAACCCACAAGATGAATGTCTACGACCATCTTGTTCGGAGCCTTTTGAGTATCAATGTTGTCTACATGATTACGTGATCCTGGGCATAGATTATCCAGATCCGCATATACTTTTCCTGTTACATCCTCATAATCAGCTTCATCTACACCCATAGTGAATAGAGGAGGTACAATAACCTTTAATCCAAACTGGGTCATAAGATCATCAAGAGATTCCTTGAGAGCTATCATTTTGCGACGTTCAAATACGATACCATGTGTACGTGAGTCGTCTGTCATAAATGGCAGCATGCTGTAAGCATAGTATCGATAGGCTGTAGCGATTGCACTATTTTCTTTTGTAAGTTCTTGTTCAATCAATGCTGCTATATCAGCCTTAACCTTTACAGGATAATCATTGTCATCAGCCTTGTATGCACCAAGTACATCCATTGAGTGATTAATACCCTCAAACAGACTATCATCAATACTATTGCAGAGATCTTCTTCGCTATCAGAGCATGCGCAAACAACAGACAGGTTATGAGACTTCACATTTTCTGTAAGTTTTTGCAGCTTTCCAACTGAATCAGAAGCTTCCTTTAATAGTTCAGACCGTTCCTTATTTAAATTGGTGATACTCTGTTCTTGTATATCTATCTTATTTTGCTTCTCTGCTATGTCACGGTCCTTCGCTTTAATTGTTGCGGAATTTTCTTTTTCTTTTTCTGCAACGTCCTTGGCGAAACTTGCAAACAAATCGACGGCATCGTTAGTTGATTCGTTGCACTGAATTTGACGCTCCTGTAATTGCTTCTTAAGTTCCTCTACAATCAATTCATAAGCAATGTTATTTTTAGAAATGCAACGAACAAGTTTGTTGATGAGACTTTCAGTACTCTCTGCAGCAGACGCTTCCGGAATTAAATCAGAGATGGTTTTGTTGCTATCAAGGATTCTCTTCAATTCTTTCTGTCTGACACATTTTTCGACGTCACTTAAGGCATCGGCACCTATGGCTTTTTTAAATTCGTTCACTTCTTCTATAAACTTTTTGAGCGTTCCAACTCTTTCCTTGATTGACTCCTTATCAGGATTAACATCTTGGCCTAGCTTGCTAATGAAAGATGCCACAAAACTCCATACAGCGGTCTCCATAGACTGCTTATCTATAGCTTTTAAAGAAGAAGCTAAAATGCTATTAACAACTTCTACATCTTTTTCCTGAATTCTGATTTCAGCCTCCTCATAGCTATTGGGAGCTTGGATACGTTCGGCGATAACATTAAGCAGATTTTCATAACTGTTAACATTAGGCAAAAGTTTTGCAGTATCCTTTATTGCTGCATTGATTTTATTTTCAATGTTTTGAGCGATTACGAGTTTATCCTTATCGGACAACTTGTCGTTCTTAATCGCTTCAGATACCAAATCAGACACATTACTCTCGGCCGAACTGCTAGAAAGTTTTGCTTGAATAGCCTCAAAGTTATCCTGTAATAGTTTGTTCCTTTCCAATACTGGCAACTTTGCACGCTCCATGATTTCAAAAACTCTCATTTTAAGCGCATGCTGATTTTCTTGTTTTTTCAACAAACTTTCAAAATCAATTGTTTCTGGCTCTTTTTTAGCATTTCTTAATTTTGAATCTACAATTTTTGCAAACTTTTTGAATGTGTCAAGATCTGATTGACACTTTTGCTCGTCCAAAGTTTCTTGCATCAGTTTTCCGATGTGTTCTTCACTTCTGAAAACCTTAATCAATTCCTTGTATATTTTGAGATGAGATTCATCTTGAGATTTGTCGCCATTCCCTTGGGCAGAAATAGCATTTTTCAAATCTTTTATTTCTTCATAGATTACAGAAGCACCATATTTAAGTACATAGTCGACATTTGTGTTCAACTTGAGATGTTCACAAATTTTCGTCACAATTTCGCATAGTACTTCATTTTTACGTTCCAACTCTTCTTTCTCCTTCAAAGCATCGCTTAAACGTTTGCTTTCGGCAGGATCGTTGCTATCTTGTGTATTGTCAAGTTTATGAGGGTTGCTTTCTCCTTCGGAACTAGCTGCAGTTGTATCCTCTTCGTCGTGGGCTTCCTCGATATTTTTCAAATCTTCTGTAGGATTCTTCTGCTTCTCACCCTTACTCTTATTTTTTTTGTACACAACGTATATACAAAGGGGGACAAAAATGAGAAGAACAAAACATAGTATTATGTATTTTACAAGGCTTGAGGAATTTGAGTCACTAGTTTTTTTGAGTGCCAGCTTTTTGTTGTCGTTAATGTTCGTGGTGCCAGATACCTTATTTAATTCTTTTACATAGTCATTACCAATATGAATTTCGTATTTTTTTGAAGCTACAAGAGTGATTGTGCCCTTTTCTGTGTTTTTTTTAATTTCGTTCTCACTCAATGAAGCTCTAATATTTGCTTGAAAGATAGTATCATTCCCACTAGTAATGGTAAAAACCGCGCTGGAGGGCAATTGTAGAGCCTTAGCATCAATACTTTTGAAAGTAATAGATTGCTTTTGTGAAAAAGCATCTTTATATGAAAGTGTATCTTTCGATGTGATAAACACACCTTCTTTCTTAAGCACAAGAGTCTGTGCAGACACCTCTATATGAGTGCCTACAAATAGCATTGTCGTTAATATCACGGCAATTGCAAATTTGATGTTAATAATTATTTTGTTCATCTTGCTTTAATTTCAAATTGTAACAGGCCAAATACTTTTCTTAGTTATTTCGCTCTCGAGATCGATTCCTTTTGGAGTACTGCCAAGAGAGGCCATTCCATCAATGTATAGCGAAATGTTATTTTTATAATCAATCATGAGTTTAGCACCCAATTCTGCCTTACCTCCAAATGCCGAAGCATCATATTCTTCCATTACGGATATGAATTCCATATCTCCAGCATTATATGCCTTCTCAGTTTCTGATTTCGACAAATATGTCTGAACTAGCTTGATTGTTCCTGCTGCTCCAATTCCCTTGACAATAACAGTTGGACCGTCGATATTGTCCAGACGTAACGTGTCTTCTTGCATCGGAATATCCGCATTTTTCAGAAGTTCTACATAGTGGTATTTTCCGCCCAGCTTTTGAAAAATCAAACCATAAGAGGCGTAGAGTCTACGTGATCGAATGTTAACAGGCGAAGACTCAGAGCTAAAAAGGGATGCTTTGGCCATTGCGCCATCAACAACAACGGTTTTTTCCTCGTTAGATTTACTGTCAAACTTAACAATCTTAGCATTCCATTTCAGTTCATCAAGAGCTTCACTGAGAGCCTGTTGCAGAGGTTCAAGACGGCAGCTTCTACCAGAAAGTATAATTGTATTTACATTTAGCCTCTTTTGCTTGCTGTTACTTGCAAGTTGATTGAATACGCCAATGGTGATATCTTGTAGGAAGCGAGTAAAACGTTCATCCTCCAAAATGATAGAACTATTAAAGCTGACACCACCACACTTCAATAAAGAATTTTTTGTAGAGTCCAAGAGCGGTTTGATTTCGTTTTTCACCTCTGTTTTTAATGCCAGACGTTCCTCGCGAATCTCGTTATTTATATTCGATGATGTTGATACCGTAAGCTTGTTCTTAACGGCATTAGGAACCTTTTCAGCTATGATTTCACTAATCAGATAGTCTAAATAGTTGCCCGCTTTTCCTGTTCCAATTTTACCAAGGATAGTTACATCAAGTTTATCTTCTCCTACACGTTGTTTTTTGAACAATGTAAGGTCAAGTGTACCAGCACCCATATCGTATACTAATACAATCTCGTCCTGAGTAATGTCACCATCCTCATTATATTTATCCCAATTCTGCAAATAGTATGCAGCGACGGCATCTGACTCACTGACAAATCTTAGATAGTCTTCACGGACTTTTGGGAAAGTGCGTTTAGCTATTTTTTCAAGCATAGCGAGATGAGCAGGAGTGTAGGTATTAGGATAAGTAAGAACCAGTTTGTTAATCTTTTTATCTTGGCTCACAGGTTGAATAAAATACCGAAACAGCGATGCATAGGTATTCTCAAACAGCGAAGATATACGTAAAACACAAGACTCCTCTTCTGCTTTAAGTGCTTCTTCCGCTGTTATTTTACCTATGTTGCCAGCTTCATCCCTTCTTGCATACTGAAATGTGGTGTAGTCTGCATTCTGAGGAAGGAGTTCATTACCAACTAATATTTTTAAACAAGGCAGTAATTTGCGCACGTCATTTTTAATTAGACTAGATGTCGGAGACAAGCAGATGGCTAAATCAAGATACGGGACATCATCCTCTGCACTGATCTGTGAGCAAAGTGAAGAAGTCTTATTCTCACGTACATCATGAAAGATGATGTCAGATGAGAGGAAAGAAGTACCTTTCTCTATGTTGTCTAGTCTAAATTTTCCATCTTCTGCCTTTCTGAATATTGTATCTTTTTGTTTCTTCAAGTCAACAAGTGTTTTGTCATAGCGACATACAATTGCTGAGGAACCGTAGTCTACGCATAACCATTCAGGGTTGGGTTCAAGATGAAGATGCCATGATATAGGCATTTTGAATGTCTGCTTACAGGAGGCATCAAGTTGCCCTAAACCATCACGGTCTTCCCAGTAATCAAAACTAATAGTTGACTGTATCTCAAAATCATAATTTCTACATCCAACAACATCTACAATAGAAGTTGGCATGAAAGACATTACCAATTCTTCCTTTTGATTTATACCATTTGGTATAAAACATCCTTCGGGACTTCGCATTTTTTCTGCAGAAGCTCCTGATATATTAATCAAGCGTTGTGGTTGTACTCCATCCTCGCCAATGATAGTTACATCCTCATCAGATAACGCAGATTTTATGGTCAAATTATTAATATAAATTCCTGCGTGTTTGTTAGAATTATCCGTGGCTATATTAATCAGTGTAATCTTCAATGGCTTTATCAACCTACTTTTGGGTAGGAATTTGAACAAAGGTAAATGAAGAGTATGTCCATTGCTTACTTGTTCGACTCCTTCAACCGACACACATAATTCAGTTCCTTGTTGATCTTTCTTAAGCGCAAAACATCCTTGAGTCAGAATTGTACGTTTGACATTAGGGCTATATGCTTGTGAATGCTCAACAGTGGCTTCAATAGTGTACTTATCTTCGTCGCTAATAGGATTAGCGATAGTGGTAAAATCAACTATCAAGGGCAGAGTTATCACATTCTGCCTGCCATGTTTTATCCTAATGTTTTTTTCGACTTCTCCTTCCTGGAAACTTACAAGATCAGATAATTCTTTTCCATTACGATACAGTTTCAAAATGATTCTTGCATTTTGATCAGGAGTATACAAAAAATCTTCATCGACCCAAGCTGCAACAACACCAACTCTTTGTCGTTTAAGAGTTGAAGAATACTGTATAGACTCATCTAAATCAAGTTCGAATTGAGGCTGTATCCTTAATGGCTGAAATATAACTTCAACTTTGTCGTTATGAGAGTCTATAACATCCCCTTCACTGTCGTACAGTTCAACGACAAAACTGATATTGTAACTCCTGGGATTTCCATCTTGTTGTGTCTTACAGTCTTTTATCTCACTTTGGTTGAAGAGCAATTGAAATGGCAAATCCATACTCTCCATAACCATTTCAATTGGAAAGTTGCTCTGCTCATACACTTGGTTATTATAAATGATGGAGAACAACTTGGATTGATCACATACGATATCTGAGGGCACTTTAATATCAGTGACAGCAAGGCGTACTTTTTTCTCCACCTTATTGCTACTTCTAAATACACGTGCCAAATAACCTGGTTTAGGTATCTGAACTTCAATTGACCACTGCAAATCAACATTAACCTTGTCTTGGTTAGATCTGTTGGCCAAATCTATTGATAATTGCATAGCTTAAATTTATAATTTCTTGATTTTGATATTCGAGTTAGATGGACTATAACTATTGATATTTATAAATATCCTATAGCCTAAATATAGGAGGACAGCAATAAATGCCAATATAATGATGACATCCCATATCATTACCGCAGTGAATACATCGTGAGGATACCACCACCACAGCCAGTCGTTAAGTGGCATGAGACCTAACACTTTTGCCTCGTCACTAATTTTTACGACTTGATTCAACGTCATTCCTCCTCTATGTGTGGGATTGTTTGGAGAGATTAAAATGCCATTGTAGATACCGTCTAACTGCTTTAATGACATCTGAATTGATAGACTGTCTCCGCTTCTTACATCTGAAGATGAAAACTTCACATCAACCTTGCCGTTGTTTGACCTGCCTATAGTCTTACCTCTATTATTTTTTATAGTTATATCAGATATCTGGTACAACTTATTTGTCGTAGATAAATCCAAGCTTAATTCGAAACCTCCCCTTACTCTTTTAATTGGCAATGGTGAAGGCATTGTCGTTACTGATTGTATTGATGGAATATTGTTAGCAAGAACCTCATAAACAACAACCTGATATGGAGATTTTCCTTGGTTTGATAATACGAAATTTTGGATTGGAATAAAGCGCAAAACCTCGTTTACGGTTGCTAAATGTCTAAACACCTCAGATTGTAGATTTCTAAGTCCATGAGCAAATTGTACAGGTACTGCTTCAACCGCGCTGTTCCATTCTTTGCGATAGTCATCATTACCGTTAAACCACATATCGGTAACCATTAGCAGATATGTTTTATCAACGAAATCATGCTCCTTGACATTTGCAGCCGCAGACACTAAATATTGTTTTGCAATACTCTGCATCGACCCACTACTTAGATGATAAGATCTAATAGGCCAACTATTGTCTTGATATGCGTTAAAAATTGACGCGATAGCATTGCCAGGTATGTGACGCCATATGATGGAATGATTGCCCGTGTCTTTACAAGGCATTACAAACTCACTCATGTTGGGAGTAATCCAATCTAATCCATATTCGAATATGGATATATAATCTTCGGAACCAGAGAAATGTTTCTCTTGAAGATACTGGTCGATTCTATGAACTATAGATTGGTCTGCTTTGTTATAATTACCGACAAATTTGTCGTAAGCTATGATATAGTGGGTCTTTGCCTGTAAGGATTGACACATACAAAGAGCCACACCGAAAGTGGCTAGGCGCATTATATGTAGAAGTTGTGCTTTTATGTTCATCAATTGCCTGCCTGAACCCTTACCATAAATGTAATGACGATTTGCCTTAACATAAGACATAGCAGAAAACAACAATAATAAAAATTGCGTTAAACTTTCTTTCATATATCTATACAATAATTTCTATAAACGCTTTTGGCACGTATGCGGAGGCGATAGTTAACAGCCCGTCAATTATTATTGCCACTCGCTGCTGACCTTGATAACGTGCAACCTTTCCTATTACTCCCTTAAATGCACCATCAATGATATGCACGGTCTGTCCTGCCTGAAATTTCTTAATCTCAGGTGGCACTATGATGACATCCTCAGCTTCTGAAGCACAGATAATCTTAAGACCCTCTATCTGATAATCTGGTACGATGAGAGGTTCTTTGATAAGTCTTGCTCCTTCGTGAGAATGACGATAATAAAAACGTAGATGGGGGAGGTTTACGTTGTCGTAAACAAATGACTTTATCTCTTCTTCAGTTCCGCGTGCAAAGAAAATATTGGGAAGCCGAGATTCTTCAACGGTCTTTCGCTTGCCGTCAACTTCCTTGACGGTCTTGATTGTCGGATAGTATGCCTCTACATGCTTTCCAACCAAATAATCGTATGCCTTCTTTTCGCGTCCGTAGGTGACACGGAGGGCATACCAATGGGGAACTTCCTTCGGCTTCCTCCTAGTGGTTTTAAGGGGAGTTGAGCCGTCAGTTGAGCCGTTGGCTCTTCCTTCTTCGCACCTCGGGATAGCCAGAGCAGGCTTTGCCTCTCCACTCGGTTTGTCGTCGGTTCCCGACAGGGCATTTCTGGTGGACACCCCTGTTTGTGAGTTCTCCGCCAAAACTGGCTCTTGAACTTCGGGGAGGGCATCGGGGGTAAGCCCGGTGCGGGGAGGGATTTCACCGCCTCCATGGGTGTTATCATCTATTGATGCGTTATCAGCGAATTTCATATCGGTGACCTTACTTTGCTCTAGACAGAACTCAGTTAAGGACATAAAAAGAGCGTGAGATCGTCCTGTTGTCCGTCCCACGAGTCGAGGCTCTTGCATTGCCTATTTTGGTTGAACAGACAACGTCAGAGCCCACGCCGATATGAATAATCGCTCCATCACGCAAAGTAGCCGATACCTCAGCAAAACGCTCAAGCGAACTTGGCGATTCTGCTTTTGGCTTGTACTACTTTTGGGAGACCTATATAAACAATTATATTGTGCCCGAAAAGGTACAATCCGTGCTTACAAGGTCTCCACAGGAGTGAAATAATCACACCCTGGACATCTACCGTTGCTAGGTTCAAGACCAAAATTCGATATGTTGCAAGATTCGACTCGTCTCAAACACAGCGTCGAGTAAACGCCTTCATTATGTCTGGACTATCTTTCCCACCCAATGCCCGCTTTGTATTGCTTTGTCATCATGTGACTCCGCCATACTCAGCACGGCGTAGGTTGCCTCGCTAATGCCATGAAAGAACACGTCTAACTGCGACAGATAGAGCGAAAGGCTAATAGTCCAAGTGCAAAGGTACGAATAATTTTTGAATCAGATGATAACAACTGAAAAGAAATTTTTGCATAAACCTTAAAATTAACAAGAATTAACTATAAAAATTACCGTAATCCGAATTTTTGTATAAGAAAAGGTGCTTAATAACATCAAAATTGAACCACTTAATCCATCAAGTAGCCACATTGTCCACAAATAATATCATTATGCCAACCTCCAATCGTGTGCACATAAACGGCTAAGTAGATACACATCTACGATTAAGTATCAGCACATACTGACACGTCAAATAACCATAAAAACGAAGAAGCCTTCATTGTCCCACGACACACTGTCGTAGGCCAACGAAGGGTCTTTGCTAAAATTTGGCTTATTGACGCATATTTACCGATGAAAGGCTGATTTTGCTACATGCTCTTCTTGCTGATATTCCTTCATGTCCTGGAGTTGGTCATGTACTCCCTGAATGTTCATGTCCATGGATTGGTCGTGGTCGTAGGGAAATGAATGCTTAACAGATAATCCGATATTTGTTACGGTTCCAACATCTATGCTGTCCTTCTCCTTGTTGTACTGAAGATAGAGGAGAGAATCATTAGGCATGTGTAAGATGGGGAGCTTACGTGTAGCCATTGCAGTAAATGCCTCATGGGTCATTTCCCGTGCAACCTCCTTCACATCCTCACTGGCACGACCGATGCCATAGCGTGTTATATGATTGCGGACATCCTGCTCTGAATACTTGGCAAATACTTCATAAGTACCTCCCACGCTACCATTATACACCACGGCGAAGTCCTTGTCCTCAATCAGCAGGTCATCGCCCCTGTTTTGACATGGTTTCTTATAGGTCTGCTCTTCATCCATGCCGTTTCCGTCATAGTAATTCTTGGCAAGTCTCAGCAGTCCATCATAGTCACCGCGCTCTTTCAGCTTGTCCAATTCCGAGGTGTCATCGGTCGATTGCAGGTAGGCAATGGACGCATAATAGACTTTCTCTTTCGTTTCGGAAGGTTCCGTCTGACTTTTGTATTGAGCAAAAGCCTCCTGAAAGTTTCGGTCAAGGTCTTTGGTGTGGTCATAGGGAAGGGTGAACTTTACCTCCAGTCCTTTATCCGTTGGGACAGCGACTTTCACAGAGTCCTCCTTCTCATGATGCTGGATGTACACCGCGGAACCATTATAGGCTAAGACAGCATGGTCTCCGTCCTCTACAGACAGATAGCTTTTCCCATTTCCGTTATCCTGCCTGACGGATTCTTCCTTCTCAATCTCCAACGCCATCTTGTCAATGTGCTGTGTGAGCATCGAACTGGCTTTTTTCACGTCCATCAACGTGGTCTTTATGAACTGAGGAGACTCTTTCAGTGAGTCAAGCCAGGATTTCAGATAGGCAGCGGAATCACCCTTCAGGTGCTTGGTCATGCCGTATCGCTGTGCTGTCAAGGCAGCAGTCAGTTCAGCAACAAGCTCCTCCCGGGCATACTCTTCAGAACCGAAAGATGTAGGTTTGATACGGTTCAACTGCCCCTCTGCACCTGTGGAATGGGTCATTTCGTGAAAGAGATTGGAGTAGAATGATTCCCCATCCTTGAACTGCTTCTTCTCTGGCACAACAATCTCATTCTTGCTGATGGAATAGTATGCAGAGTCTCCAAAGATGGGCTTTATGGGGCAAATCCACCCGTCCTCTTTAATCATCTTGTCCACAGGTGGAAAAGAGAAGTCTTCGCCCATTTCCGTCGGTTTTGACTGCCTACATGATTCCTCGAGTTTCTTGTACAGCTCGGGACGTGCTTCCTGAAGATTGGTCTGCGAAACATTGAAGACATTGTAAACCTGCAATTTTGGATATACATTATACTTCTGTCTCTGTTCCTCTGACATCTGTCTGTAGTCATCATACTTCACCCTCTCCTTGGTCTCTTTGTCCACAACAGTAAAGGTGGTGATAAAGACAGGGAAACTCTTTTCGCCTTTCAAAATGCTTACCTGTGGCAACGCCTCACCACCACTGCCTTTCGCCTGCTGTCTCTTGCCTTGCTTGTCCTTGGTGAAGTTAAGCCCGGCGACACGGTCAAAAGTACAGAAAATTGGGAGCTTGTACCCATTCTTCTCGCAGTGCATCATAAGCATCAAGGCGTTCATGCCGTTGTATTCACGTCCAGAAAGGTTCTTTGGCCATGACAGCGAGCCCTCGGTAAACCAGGGCTTCTTCCAACCATCTTTGCTGCTCAGCGACTTGATGCGCTCAATCATCATGTCTGCAAAGAGATCGAGAGCCCTGTCTTCACTGGTCTTTCCATCTGTATTGTATTTCTTTTGTTCTGTCATATCAGTTTCGTTTAGTTAGACTGATTGGTAGATTTCTCCCACTGCGTGAGTTCTGTCACACGGCAAGTTAGGTCTATGCGGTCATTGAAGACGCCTATTTGCAGGTCTCCCTTGGCATTGATGCCAGCTTTTGCCTGTACCCATTCTTCTTTTGCTGAACCGAACTGCATGAAACGCACCCATGTGTAAGCGTAAGCATCACCGTCTTTCTCACTGCTGTAAGCTGAGAACAGGGTATAGGGATTGCCCTTCTTGTCCGTCTTCACATCAACCTGTTTCCCGATGGTACCACGGAACTCCATGCTGCCAGTGATAGCGTCCTGACTACTGGCGTTGAAGTTGTTCACACCTGTAGCGGAGAGGTTGTAATAGACGATGTCCCCTTTCTTGTGAAACTGGAGTACACCAGCCACCTCGATGCGTGAACCAACAGGATAATTGACGGCTTCGCCTTGATTGTCCGTGTCTTTGGCAACACTGATTTCAATCGTCTTGTTGATACCTGATTTGGCAGGGATAACAACTTTCACTCCGAACGAGATGAATTGTTTCCCTTCTTTGTTGGCACGAATCTGCGCCTGGCGTGATACGGTGCCACATACTGTTACGTTACATTTGATCATAATAGAATTGTTTTGTTGTACGAATTATCTGATTTGAACTGATTCTTGTCTGTCTGCCTGAGCACCCATGCCATTCTCATAATTCTGAGACATTTGGTGAGAGACAACAGCGGAGTTGATGATGGTGGCAATGGTTCTTCGCTTTTCTTCTTGACTTAACGCTGTGTTGCCAAGGGTCTGCTGTATCTTAACGATTTCTGCATTTGTAAGCTCACGGGAAAACTGCACGCTACAATTGTCCACTTGAAGGAATGGCTTGTTACCCTGTAGAGTGATGGAACAAATTCTATAAGAGGGAAGAAGAGAGGTGAGGTCGATGGACTTGGTGATGGCAGCTTCCGTTGCCTTCTGCATCTTCTCCTCCTCACTTTTGTTGTCAATCTGCAATGCAAGAGCCATGAGGGAGGTGAACATAGTCATCATGAGTTCTATAACAGGGTCTCCAAGAGGCATGCTAACGCCACTGTCTTCGGAAGAAAGCAGCTTCTTCATCCAGTCCTCTGGATTGCTTGCAACCTCTCTATCACTGTTTACATCTATTGGATTTTGTGCCTTATACTGGGCTGTTATATCCTTGCCGTTATGCAGGGTCTGGAGAGTAATTCCTCCCTTTTGAGAAATCTCCGCTAAATAGGCAGCAGGGTCTATATCCCTTTTTGTACCATCAGATGACACACTCTTGACACTGAAATGAAGGTGCTCACCCGTTGTCCGGGTGCCAGTATTGCCAGACATGCCAAGCTTTTGTCCAGCATTCACTTTATCGCCAACCTTGACATCAATGCGGCTAAGGTGCATATACGTGCATTGGTACTTGTTGCCATTCGGTCTGCTGTATTCCACAGTGACATAACGACCGGCACCTCCATCAGTGTTGTTGTTCACCTTGATGACTTTACCTTTATCTTCTGTAGCAAGGACTTCGTCATGCTTCGCTTGGATGTCAATGCCCTTGTGCATCTGCTTTGCACCAGGATTCATTGGGTCATTCCTCATTCCAAAAGGCGAGGTGACAAGCATAAACTCACTGCGTTTCAAGGGATAAGAGTAATGTTTGTTCTCTGAGTCCGTTTCAACAGCTTGAACTGTCTGCCCTTCGTTTCTACGAGGGTTGGCTGCAACACCGAAAGACTTGCCTTGCGCCTGCATCTCCTGCATGACCATGCGGTCGTATTTCTGCAAGTCGTTAGCCTCAATGATGCTTTGAAGCGTGGAAGCATACTTGCCGCTGGAAGCATAGCCTGCCTTCTGCAGACCAGCAGTCCATCCCTTGTAGTCGTCAGGGGAGAGCTTGAAAAGGGCTGCGTATCGCTTGTTCTCTTTCAGAAACTTGGAGTGGTGCTCGTAGGAGTCTCCCACAGAAGCATACTGACAGAACTTCTCATTAGGACGGTCGTCGGTATAGACAAGGTACTTGCCTCCATTCTGAATCCAACTGGAGGTAGCCTTGATACCGAAATGATTGTTGCCCTTACGAGACAGTTCACTCTGTCCGCTTGCGCTCTCGCAGATGCCTTGTGCCAGGGTAACAGAAGCAGGTATGCCATAGCGGCGCATCTGCTCCATGGCATACTCTGCATACTTCTCTATGTATTCTTTGTTCTTTGACATGTCGGTCTAAACATTAGCGGTGTCTTCCAGATGATTTGCTCTCTTCTTGCCTGGCACTTTCCACCACTTGGTTTTCAGCGGATTCCTGATTTTTTTTAGGAGCCTCCAACTGGTCACAGATGGCTACACGCTCGCCTGCCCGAATCAGTTTGGGGAGGTAGGTGTCAAGGGCATGGTATGGAAAACCTGCCATGCTGAGCGGCTTGCCCTCAATGTCCTTGGTGCGATTACTCCTGGTGAGTGTGATGCCAAGTATTTTGGAAGCTTTTTCCGCATCATTGCAGTATGTCTCGTAGAAATCACCGCAGCGGAACAGCAATATGGCATCCGGGTGCTTGGCTTTGAGGTCGTAGAATTGTTTAAGCATGGGAGAGAGGCTGGCAGCAGCCACCGCCTTGGTCTCTGCCTTTGTCGTTTCTTCCTTGGCTTCTTCTTTTTGCTTATCTTCCTTCTTGGAATCCTCCTCTGTTTTATCTTCTTGTTGAACAGGCTTCTGAGCGACATCCTCAGTCTGTGCCTCCTGCTCGGACTTGTCTGTACCTACAGCGACAGCATCTGTGCGACCCTTACGCAGAACATCTGCAAAGAGACTGGCAGCAAGATGCTTCTTGTAGTCCTGCATGTCATCCGCAAGCCAAAGGCGTTGCCATTGAGAGGGGGTGACCTCACGAGGTCTGAGTTTCTCCCCGTTCACCGTAGGCAAGCAGAGGATAACACTGGGTTGTGTCTCGGTGGCCTTGGTCTTGAAGATGTTGACTCTCTCAATCTGGTTGAGTTCTTCGGGAGTAGCATCGCTCTTGAAAATGTCAACCCTCTGTTCGGGCTTCTCTGTGGTGGCAAGGTAGTATTTCTGCGCCATATCCTGACGCATCGACTCTGTCACTTCCTCGTTACCTTGCTTTACGGTCGCGAAAAAGAGGTTGACATCTGTTTTGTCAGGATAGACACAGAAGCTCTTCTCGTTCTCAGGCTTCATGTAGAGTGCCCACTTGCCGTCATCGTCCCGCATCATGAGAATCCTCTCGAAGTCAACGGCACCAGAACGCTTGACGGCATCCGACACGTCGAGAAGGGTGATGGTGTCTAAGTTCCATTTGTTGAGCCGGGCAACGGAAACAGCCTTTCCGTCAAAGAAACTGTCGTCAGGACGATAGCCCATGGAGCCATCGGCATTGTAGAAGGTGACCGTGTCATAACCTTCTTTCTGCAAAGCATGTTCGATACGTCCTTTGTTCATTCCTGGAATATCATTGTCTGCACCCAACGACACTCCTTCGGGAAGAACCACATCAGCCATCTTGCTGCTGGGGTCTTTGACGATGACAAACTCCTTGGTGTCCCTGTTAGGCAAGGTCTTGATTTCGTCTGCCACATAGAAATGCTTCGGAAGGATGCTGCGGATGGCGTTAATCTGTTTCTGTGCTGCCTGGCTGTTGAGCTCTACTTTCTCTCCTCTTTCAGCTTTGTGGAGCATATCAACGGCATTGTTGACATCCCTTTCGACGATGTCCACTAAACAGGGGTTTTCTCTGAGTTCCCTTGACCAATAATCGGTCATCTTCAAGCTTTCAGGAGAGAGTTTTGCCGAAATGCCCAATTCCTGCAACTTGACGGCAGTGGCAACCTCTACAATCAGGCGTTCCTGCTTCTCGGCATCTTCTGGTGAGGTCTTGCCGTTCTTAACCCCCATTCCCTCACGGGCAAGGCGTTGCTGATGACCGGTGGCAGAGACAAGGAGAGAAACGGCATCTCTTGCGTAGTCCTCATAGTTCTCGTAGGATGAGACTTCTGGCAAGAAGATGACATCCTTCGCGCTGTCGTAATGTGCCACTCCTGATGAGTCGGAACGGATTTCTACCATATATTGACCTGCGTTTGCCAACAAATTCTCTACTCTATGACGGATCTCTTCTGAGGCTGCTGCCACATCGACACGGTCTTCCAAACGTCCGTAGTCCTGTACCACCTTCTCATAGGAAGTCTTGTCAACCATGGGTAATGTGGTCTGCTCAATATTGAACAGTGCACGAACCTCACGGGTACGGATGCCTTTGTAGTCGGACTGTTGCTCTGCAGTCAGGGCTTGGTAGTCGGCACGGCTAATCCTGTCTTCGGGATTACTCTTGCTGACATACTCGTTCCAGCTGTACCATAGGAACGGCACGCCTTTTTCCTTGGTCTGTACGGATTCTCCTCGCTTCTTGGCATCAGAGAACAGGGTGTACTGGTTGGTCTTGTAGTTGTGCTGGTCTGCGTGCATACCCAGAATGAGGGCATTGAAGGGTGATACCTGCAAATGCTTCTGGTAGAGTCCGGGGGCCTTACGGCCTTTGTTGTCCAACCAAACGCCTCCATTATCCTTGGCTTTCTCAAAAGCATGGGTGAACAGTTCCACCTGACGTTCTGCGGCCATCTTCTCTTGTTGATTCTTTTCTGTCATAATTCAGCTGTCTTTGTTATCCTTTGTAGCCCAGCACTCCAAGTACCTTTGTTTCAGTGATGGACTTTACTTCCCAATCGGACAGGGTGTCCGACATATGTTCCCTGAGCAGACGGTCTGCCTCTGTGGTATTTGAGGCATTGACATAGATGGTCTGCGGCGAGAACTTCTTTACCCCTGTCTCTGCATCTTCACTAACCAATGATACAACGGTCTTGTACCAGTGATTGTCTTCATTCTCCTCTTCGTGGAGGATTTCAGTGATGGGCTCACGTGAGATGGCCGTGATGTCGAAGTCTCTTGTACCAATGAGGTCGGTAGCAGCCTTGGTGGCTCGCTTCTCTGTCTCAGTGAAACTCTCTGCATCGACAAGATACTCTTCACTGACTTTCTTCTGTTTTCCTGTGTCGAGAACTTTGCCGTACTTGACACGGAACTTATACCAATATCTTTTCATATCTGATATGTTATCTTTGAGCAAGTGGTCTTACAATAGTTTGTCGCTCGTTTGCCTCATAGTTCTCAGATGCCATCTGGCGCATCTGGTCATGCCTTGCCAATACGGCATTGGCGAGAGTGTTGAGCGGTAACGCTCCCTGTGTGTAGGCATCAACAACCCTGTCAGGAAGAGCAATGGTGCAGGGCACACGGTCTATCGTCGCAACAAGGCAGTTGGCACGTATCTCAGGATTGACGATACGCCCATTGAGGGGCTCGTCTGGATAGACACGGTAATGAGTCTGTGAGTGGCTTGTCTCTGGATGTTGCTGTTCCTTAAAGTTGTCCATCGCTTCATGCCCAGCCTTGTTGATGAGGTTCAACCCTCCCATGCCAATGAGTACCAACTTTAGGATGGGGTTTCTGACAAACATTCCTGCAACAATGGAGACGATAGGCATCATGTTGTCCTTCAAATTGATGGACTTCGTCTTGCCAGTAAACAATCCTACAAGCATATCAGGAAGCATGGCCAACACATAGCCAAGGTTATGGGTTATGTCACCAATCCCATTCAGTCCAAAGGAAGTGAGCAATCCCTGCCAACCGTCCATATTGGTCTGTTCTGGAGTTTCGGCAGCTTGCTCTGCTGGTGTCTGCTCAGGTGATGCAGGTGTTTCAGTTGGCGTTTCCTCTTCTGCGACCTCCTTGCTTTCTGCTGTGGAGCCTTGCTTCTCCTCCTTTTGCTCTTGCTGTTTGACCGCCTTCTGAGCTTTACGATATTCTTCTTCCATGCCAGGACGGATGACAAGGGGAACATCGGAACGGTCTTCATGCTTATCTGCAAAATGAGACAAGACAAGATCGCCGCCGACCCAGGTGGCAGCAGTCTTCCAGCCACCGCCAAAACCTCCCATACAGAGGAGGTCGGTGACAGAACCTATGGCACGTCCTGTGTTCTTCTCCCATGCTGACGGGTTATAACGTCGCTCGGCTTCTGCATCCATGCTTTTTTCCAATGGTGATTTCGCCACCTCTTGGGGAAGGTAGAAAAGGGTGCTTGTGGCTGCTTTCCTGATGATATATTCAATGGATGAGCGAGGAATCTTGTCCTTTATCATCTTGTCTATCATCTTCTTCTCCATGGCAGCATCAACCGTGACTCCTACGAGCTTCAACTCTTTCTTGACCATCTCGATATAGTCCTCAGTAGTCTTGGAGTTCCACTTTCCTGTATATCGTAACCTGTCATTATAGGATTGGGTTGCTGCCATACCTCCGTCTGGACCAATGGCACCGGCCATCAAGCTGCCGAAAGAAAAGGAGTGTTCCCTAAACTCGTCCGCCTGATTTCTCAAAAGCCTGTCCCGAACGTTATCCATAATCGGGATTACCTTTGTTCTGAATATTTTGTCTTGTTCTGACTCTGCCATACTTGATACGTTAGAGGTTTAATTGATTGAGGATTTGTTCTCGGGTCTGCTCGATGGCGTTGTGATAGACTTCCATCTGCTTCGGGAAATACTCTTCAAGCCATGCGTCTTTCTCAATATTGTCATTGATGAACTTGATGGCGAGCTCACGTTCTATCTCGATGGCGGCTTCGCCTGCTTCGCTGTTGTTAAACCATGCTTTTGTCCACCATCTGATACCTGATTTGTCTGGATAGACACTGACAAGCCGGGGAATATCGAAACTCTGTACGTCAATCTCCAATCCCGCCAGTGGATCCACCAGACCACTCGTCGCTATGGCTCTGTCTTGGGCTTTTTTTTTTCGACAGCACTCATGCTTGATAGGAATATCTGATGTCGCAAGGCAAGATAGTTGAGGAAATCGGCTATCAGCAGGTTCTGCACTCTTTCTGCAATGGGTATGCTCTTGGCACCCATACCCAGTGGGTTTGCCATGCTTGGAATGGTCTCGAAGAAGTAATGCTTCATGGCAGACATGGTGAAGATGTTGCGCAAGGCAAGCTCCGTATGCTCGGGTAAAACGTAAATGCCCTTACTCATGTCTGTCATGTAGTCTGGGAAAAATCGCATCATCAAGTTCTCAATCTCGTCCTGGTCTTTGTCGTATGCAGTGCGCACATCCATGTCCAAAGTGACGAACTGTGGTGCGGCACCAGGTCTGCCGTGCTGCTCCATGACCTTCAGGTTGCTGTAGATCATCGTCAGAAACTCCAAAGGGTTGAGTTCCTCTCCCTTGTATTTCACCTCGATGTGCAGTGAGCGGCCACTGACGGCAATAACCTGACCTGCCTTGACCTCTTTCCCGTAGTTGGCAAAGACATTGCTCAGGTGGCTGTAGATGACTTCATAGTCCCCGTAGCGTGTGACTTGATAGATACCATGGATGGCATCATTGCCTAATCCTGTGACCTTGCCGGTAGCCACAGCGGAAAGGAGGTAGTTGTTAACCTTGAAATCTACTCCATGGTTGAAGAAGGTTTCTCCTGTTTGCGGATGTTTCTGCTTGCCATATCCAAGGCTCATCTGCACGTCTCCGTTTCTTTCCTCGAATGGCATGCAATAGCCACTGTCGGAGTGCAGCATCATTTCTTGTGTAAATTGCATTGTGTATTCTTTTATGTTGTTTTGTTTATCTGCGTCTTCCACCACCATTGGTATGCTCGACTTCTGGTTGCTTGCTCTCTGATGGGGTGTTATGTGATGCCCTGCTGCCTCCAAACACTTGATTCAGACTGGAATTATTGCCTATCATCATCATGCCGAGAACGGCTCCTGCTATCTTGCCAAGCCACCCGAAACGCCCGAACACAAGCAGAGCAGACACGATAAGCCCTACTATGCTCAGTCCTGAAACGTTGCCACGACCAATGTTGCTGAAGAAATTTCCCATCATGTCACCGCCATGACCAGAGAACATGGCACGGAGGAAACCTGACATGCCTTCCCATTTGCTGTCAATGCTTTCGACGGCTCCATTGACACCGTTGCTGAGACCGTTGACAGAGTCTTTTATGTCACGGACACCTTCACCGATGTCTGAAATGGTATCGCCAATCTTGTCTGTTGTCTTTTCTCCGATGACAGCATCGCTTACAATGCCTACCACACTCTTGTCAGTGGTGAGCTTTTCCCAACCGATATAGCCGAGTGCTCCTCCGACTGTCGCAGACTTTACTGCCGTGCCCATTCCTCTCAACGTCTGTTGCGGATGTAGTGCGGCACTGCCCATCGTGGAGAATGTCGCCTTTGTTGCTCTACCGCCAAGACGGAGAGCAGTTTTCAATAATGATGCCCAACCCATGGTTCTATGATATAATTGATTGTTTGTTATTTTGTTATCCTGATATGTCTGTTGCGGTTATCTTACCTGAGCATTTCTCTTCCAACGTTCTTTGCATTGCTGTACGATGGTGGGTTTGTCAGCCTCGCTCCTGGCATTGTAGTCAATCTCTGCCCAGACATCTGCCAGCGAAGTGTACTTTACTACACGTATCAGCCTTTTGAGTTTCCTGTTCATGGTTTTTAGTTTGGGACGGATGCCAAACAATACCTCCAGACGTTCCTTCTCTGTCATCTTGGTGTCTGACAAACAGACCTGCCTTACGTCATTCACAATATCAACGCTGTTCATGATGAGTTCCCTATACAGCTTGTTTCTGTTGGAGGAAAGGGCTACTGCAAGGGCATTGGTGGTGTGAGTGCCGAGTTGGTTGGAATATGTCCCAAGCTGGTCGATGAGATGGTCTATCTCATGATAGAAGCCATATATCTGTGCAGCATAGGTGATGATGCTGTGGAACTTGTCGAGGTAGTCATTGAACTCTTTCTGCAGGTTAGAGGTGCCTTCCACCTCTTCCTTGATCCAGATATGTCCTGTGGATTCCAGAAGCATCATCTTCTCTTGTTGCTTCAGCTCCTTCTTGGCTTTGTCTGTGTACATGAGTATCATTCCTGCCAATACAGGGTCATTGCCCTGGGCAAGAAGACTCACGCCTTTCCCGAAGAACAGGATGGTGAGAACAACCATTCTTATGTATGAACAAATGCGAATACTCATGTTGTTATCCTGAAACAATCTTTTATTATGGTGTTACTACATTGGCACACCTGCGCCATCTTCCCAGTGCCTGGGCGGCAATCTCTGCGTTGCTTCTGTCTATCATGCCTGCGGTCACATTGTTCCATACATCTGCCATGGTGTAATAGCGGATGCTGAGACACAGGCGTGTGAGTTTCTTGTTAAACTGGGAAAGCCGGTCGTTCAACTCCCAAAGGGTTTTGCTTCTTTCTGCTCCTGTCAGCATGTTCTCGTTGCCTCCCTTGGCTATGGCTTCTTTGAGTGTGGTATATACAGTGACGAGTTCCGTGGCTGTCTCGATATAGAGGTTGTTCATGCTCATCGTCGCTACAATGCCCTGGGGATTGGATGCGATAGCCTTTCGCAAAGAGCAAAGGTTGATGAAGAGTCTCACTCCGTCATCATATAATGAGGTGCATGCTTTCAGCGTGGAGGCATAGCCAGATGCTGTTTTCAGATAGCTGTTGTACTTCTTCTCCCATTTGTGTATCTGAGTAAACTCTGCTGCGATGGTGTTTTGAAGAAGTGCAGTCTTTTGTTGGTCCTCAATCTGATGCTTGATTTGACCATTGATAAGGTCATTGCCCTCTGCCAAAGCAACATACTCCAGAGGATTGCTGGAAACAATCTGGGCATGTGCCCTTGTCCCAAACAGGAGCATGGCAAGGGCGATGGCAGAGACGATCATCCACCTGCCATCGTATTCCTTGGCTATTGTTCTGATACGCATAATGATGTTATCTGTTGGTGATTTCATAGATGCCCTTTCTTCGCTTGTTGTATTCCACTCTTGTACGTACAATGTTTACCACATCGATGTTCTCCCTGATGCCGTAGATGTCGAGCTTGGGATTGGTGCGGTCGCCACTGAAAATCCATACGGTCTTCAAGCCGAACAGCTGTTCAAGTATATCACGGTTCTCGCTGAAGTCAACAACTCTGTACAACTCAATGTAGTCGCTGGTTCTCGTCAAGACTCCACGCTGGATGATGAGCTGCTCTGAGGTGATGATGTATCTCAGCTTGTGGAGATACAGGCATCCATAGAGCATGAAGCATGTCATGATGGAACCGAGAACGACAAACGGCCACTTGTAGGTGATGCTGTCATGTCCTGCTACGAGAAAGAGGGCGCAGCTGATGATAAACGCCAAGCCCTGAGAGATGATGTATTGTGACCAGTGGGGGCGCAACGTGATAACCTTGAATCTGTGGATGATGTCTTCCATATTCCTTATCGCTTCATTCCGTGATGTTTAGTCTCTTCGTTCTCCTCCTGTCGCTCAACAGTCAGGTCTGTGCCGTCATTGTCAAAGGCTGTTTCTATGACATCGGTGAGGGCATACTGCTTCTTGTCCAACAACTCGTCATTGAAGTCCTTATAACCTTCTGATGGAGTCTCCCGTATGGTCTTGACAGGTTGAAGACTCTGTCCCTCCTTCACACTCAGTTTCTCAAACAATGCATCCTTGAACTCTTTATATGCCAGATTCATCTTGTCCGCAGCATCCTGTTTGTCTTCCTGACATAAGAAAGGGGAATAGTGATACTCTAGGGCTTCTTCCCTTGCTGAGTCATATTTGAGATAGAGCTCTCGTAACGGCTTGGGAAGTTCATCGTACTGCTCGTCATCAATGGCGAGCAAATCCTTCGTTGTCTCCAATGGTTTTGGCAGGCTCTCAATAAAGGGTTTCATCTCAACCGCCACTTTGTCCGGGGCAACAGGACTCATGGCTCTCGCTATCTCCTCAAAGTTGTCGGCAAACTGTTTACCTGCCATGTCATTGTCAAAAGCAAGGTGAAACGTGGCATTGGGGGCGTGGGTGATGAGACCATGAATCTGTCCGTAGCTTGGGTTTCCTCCTGTGGAGACAAAGACTGCCGATTTCAATTCACGCCGTCCCTGATAGTCCAATCCCGATTCCTGCTTCATCCGCAACTGATAGAAGGACATGGCATCATAGGCACTCTCGAAGATAAAGACATGCTTGGCATCTTTAAGGTCTGTTCCCTTGGGACTGGCCATCCATACTCCTTCGCTTGCATTGCTGCCTGCCGCCATTCCTTTTCGGGCTGTGCCGTCCTTGCGTGGATAACCTCGTTCCTCGAATCCAACGCATCTGTCTGGTTGCCCGGGAATGTGCATGGGAAAGGAGAGGTTCTTGTAGATGCTGCCATCTTTGTCTGTCTTTGTAGCAAGTACAAAACTATCATGAAAGGCACAGCGTGTGGCAAAATCTATCCCTCTGGACTTGAAGAAGACATAGAATGGCTTCTGAGAGTCAAAGTCATTGGGATGGAAATGCTGAACTTGATAGTCCTTCATATCGAAAGGCTTTCCATCACGCACGGGGTCAAAGACTCTCTTTCTTGTTTGTTCTACAGGCATATTGAGAAGCCGCTGGCACACTTTATGGACAAGGGCAGACTCCTTGATACCTTGCCTGTATTCTGAGAAGAGGTCTGGATGCTCCCAAATGAAGGAGGTGACGGAGTATAGCTTGATTGTGGGTGGTTGGAAACAGCAGTTGCGACCAGGACTGACAAGGTATTTGTCACCACTGATTCTGCGTCCGTCACTGTCCAAACGGACATAGGCAGGATAGCGCAAGCCATCACGCTTGTAGAGCGTGTAGCCTGCGTCTTCCAGTACGTCCCGGATGTCAAGACGGTTACGGTAGTTCTCAAATGTCTGTTCGTCTGTCATTGGCTGAGAATCTGTGTTTTATTGTTTATCTTCCATGTCCCATGCCTACACCATGCTCTCCTGCATTGAGCCCTGCATCGAAGGCTCTGGAAGCGAGGTCTTGGGGTGAGTCAACACTGCCTTTGAAATAGACATGCGGACGTGGGTCGTGATGATGTTCTACAAATACGGTAGGTGCGTATCGGTCTCTGCCTAATTCTCCCATGACGGCAATGCCAGCAAGGAGGGCTCCTCCTATCTTTGCACCGATGTTTGACTGCATACCTGGCACATTCTTCATATCGACTTCCTTGAAGATATGAGAAAAGAGCTTCATGCGATGATAATCATCGATGGCCATGAATTTGTCATACTGCTTTTGGGTTATCTCATGGCTGATGCTCTCGCCATTGATGACTGCGGTCATGCGGAACAGGGCATTGCCTTTCTCGTCTTTCTGTATCTCGCCCTTTTCGTCACGGACAGGCTCCACCTTGATGTCATCGACCTGTACCTCTCGTCCGTGCTTGCCTTCGCGGAACCATCCTTTGCCTTCGTTTATCTCGTAAAGGCTGTTGCCATCGACATGGGCTACACTGCGGTCTTCTGGCTCGACTACTGCTTGATCGTCATAAACAAGTGGCTGTGATTGGTCGATAACAATCTGCTGCCGACTGTTGAGTTCCGCTTCAACCTCGGGGGTGAGTTTCAGACCTATCTGCTCTTTTGAGTTGAGCATATCCATGGTCAGCTTGTCCTGAAAATCATTCTTGATGACATTGTTGATGAGGTCGATGCGATTCTGAACAGGCACTTCCTTGATGGAGTTACTGGTGAGCTTTCTCAACTCTTCGTCGGTAAGGTCATAGACAAAGTCTTGTCGGGTCGCAGTGGACTGAACAGTCAGTGTTTTGCTTGTTGGGTCAATGACAATGCCATGAGAAGCAAGGCACTCCTGCCATTTCTCATTGCTGAAATAGACCTTGGAGGTAATCAGCTCGTTGTATGGCTTTGCGGGTTCTGTAGAACGAGGGCGCACCTCCACAGGGGGAATGACAGATTGCAAGTCTGACAATACGTCCTGTGAAGGTTGCTGCACCATGTTCTGTTGTCCACCTTTATAGTAAAAGCCGTAGCCGCCGTTCTGCATTTCGCCTGGTTTTATCCTGCCGTCAGGGCGTTCTGGCACCAAAGGTGCTCCTTGCATAAACATGGCTCCACCGACACGGCGCATGTGGAATCCTTCCTGGTTTCTTGGTGTCCATCCAAGGAAACGTCCGTGGTATGGATCCATCATCATGTGGGCGCATCGTCTGTCCCATGGCAGTCGGCCATATTCACCTACGCCTATACGGTAGCCGTGAAGTCCCATGGCCACACGTCCGTTGGCATTGCGGGCGTGTACAAAATTGCGGGGCATATAGAAATCATTGCTCACGAGGGAGGCAAAGGTGTTATAGGCTTTCTTGTTGGCTGAATTGGTGCCCCAGTCAACAAGGTCTCTCATCTGCTGCGCTGTGATGGAGTATGTCAGCAGGGGAGAGTCATGCCCTTGGACTGCGAGCTGATAACCTTCTCCTTGTCGGATGATGTGGGCTTGCATTCCATTGCGTCGGAGTATCTCCTGAAGTTCTGGAGACAGGTCTCTTCCTACTGGTAATGAGTTTGATCTGATAGACATATTCTATAATGGTGTTACATTACTTATTCACCGGCTTCAATCTGCTCACCCTTCCAATCGACAAATTCCTCTGCCGATTCTTCATTCACGACGAGATTTCTCTCCATGCAGTAAGCGGTGTATTCCTTCTGCCATTCAGGTGAGTGATGGTTGATATAGTCGAGCCAGCCATATTCTCCGCTCTGGACTTTCTCCACGAGCACATCTTCTGGGTAGTATTTTACATTTGCCATATTGTTTTGTTTTTTAGTGTTGTTACTGTAGGCTTCCTTTTGTTTGGTATATGCCCTTATACTTTCTCTTTGTTGAAAGAGCATGTGGGTGCTACGATGGTGTGCTGCTCAAAGCTTGATGGCTTTGCCTCTGCTCTTGTTGTTCAGTTCGTTCCACATCTCTTCTGTGTAGCTTTCCTCTAGTACATAGTCGAGGTTACCTGCCTCGTCCATTGCCCAGCAACCAAAGATGCCGAAACTGTACTTGTCCCATTCACGCTTGCCTTCACGCTTCCAGACCATGTCGTTGCCTGCTGCGAAACGGATGCCGGTCTTTGCATTGAGGTCTATACCAATGGAATATTCTTCCTCGTCTTCGATGATGGTAAGGATGTCTCCGTTCTGCAATTTCTGCATCTCTGCGCCAGTGAGGTGATAGCGGTCGGCGATATACTGTATGTTTCGACCAATGACAGGGGTCGGAACGCTCATGACCTGCTTGCTTTCCGGGTCAAGCTGGAAGAAAGACTTTCCACCAAGCTCCTTGCCGACCTCGTTGCTTTCTAAATGTCCAATGATAGGCTTTCCTGCAAGAAGGTTCTGACTCTGGGTCTCATTGAACAATTTGAGGTCATACTCGTCAAGTTGGGGATAGAAGAGTACATCGACACCGCCTTCTTCGGTTCTAACAAGACTGAATCGGGTTCTTGCCTTTACTTCTTCACCATCGTCTGCCGTGATATGTACAGGCAAGACTGGTGACTTCCTGCCATTGTAGATGTTCTGGAGGACATCGGTAGGCAGGTCTTCTATCATTGTCTGCGTCAGACCGAAACGTTCGAGGATGTCAAAAGGCATCTCGTTCTCTTCAAAACTGTAATTCATTTGCTTTTTTCAATTATACATTATTCTTTATTTGACTCGCTTCAAAGTGCCTATATGTAAGGATTGACCGCTGTGTAGTCAGCCAATTCGAAAGCAAAGTTACGGTGGATATATTGAAGTAGGTTTATGCGTCAGCTGTTATCGTGTTAGTTTTATATATCGTTATGATAGTAGTATGATTTTTGCACAATAATCATACTATAAGCATAAATAAAGTTAGGGAGACAATGCCAGTGCATTAGATTTTAGTTATATAAAATTCAGTCTGACTATCTTTGCAGAATGAAAACGAAAAGCATACTCATTTCTATACTCTTACTCTTTGTATCATGTTCTGTTACTCGTGCCCAGTTCAACACTATCGGACAGGTAAAGAGCAAGCGTATATACAAAAAGAAAAATCCACAGGAAACAGTGCTGCCTGCTTCTGTGGATAGTGTTGCGTCAATAGATTCTGTGATGGGTTTGTCTGATGAAGAATGCATGAATGGAGCTGTTACAGGCAGCAGCAACCTCTCTGATGGTCTGTTGCCGTTCCTTCATGTTTCATCACCATTGCGAAGCATTCATATAACTTCTCGGTTCGGTATGCGGCATCATCCTATCTTGCATAGGTACTGTATGCACAATGGGGTGGACTTGAAAGCCCACTATGAAAATGTGTTTTCCATGTTCCCAGGTAGGGTAGTGAGCATTGGACACAACAAGCGTTCGGGCAAATATGTCGTTATACAAACAGTTGGTTATGCTATCAGCTATTGTCACCTGTCTTCCATTCTTGTGCGTGAAGGCCAGTACGTCAATGCAGGAGAGGTCATAGCCATCTCTGGTAATACTGGCATGTCCACAGGACCCCATCTTCACCTAACAACAAAAAAAAGATGGTAAGGTCATTGACCCTGCCATCCTTCTTGATTATATTCAAAGTAATTCTATTTATTGATAGCCCAATTTCATTTATCCTTTGGAGTTGCATCCCAGGAACCATGTCCCCCTCCAAGCCATTTCCCTGTAAAAGCCCAATGTTCATAATAATACAACCACTCAATTGCCCAATGTATTATTGTGTCCGAAATAAGCATAGTCTCATCCCATTCACGGAATTTTGGACAATATAGACATAGTTTTTGCGACTTTGTATTATAGGTATGAGGCAGCCTATCTGCACTATCAGCCAATTTTAATGGCTTTGGACTTACAATATATACCTCTGGATGTTTATCTTGGTCATGCACAACTTTAATCAAGTAATCATCACTGATTGGTGTAGGAGAAATATGAAACCACCATGTAAATCCTGATGGTCTTGTACGCCAACGAGAAGGCTTATATGCCGCTTGCAAGAAATGCAATTGCTGTATTGGAGTATAACGCCTACTCTTCACCAAAAAATGTATTGCTTGCATTAAGTGTTGTACCTACTACCCCTAACATACCAGTTGAAGCGACTCTTAGTTTACCAGTAGAGGCATCTTCTTTATGTCTCGTAGTTAGTTCATCAAAGACATTCTGCACAGGTCGTTTGCCAAAGGCTACACTTAGAGTTTCACGTAGCTGCAGACCTTTCAAATGTATGAGGTTATCCTTCAGCAACTTGAGATTACTTAGCCACGCAAAGAATTTTTCTTTTTTCTTGGGACATTCTGCCCATTTGTCTGCAAAATTCTCTTTTGAATTGACAGGATTATTTACAACATACGTACCACCTTCAAGACGAATATACAGCTCCATTTTGTCAATAATATTGCATAGACCATCAAACAGACAAGTCTCTCCGTTATAGGCACGTCCAGCAAGGGTTGTTATGATGATTGATATTGGTTTCTCATCATCATCTCCAAACATTATATCACGATGTCGTTTAAGTAGTTGTACTATTCGTTGAAGAATTGTTTTGTCTTCAACGTATTGGCCTATTGGCATAATAGCGTTTAGTATATTCTCTCGAATTTCTGTCGTATTTTTACAACGTGATGCAAACCAAATAGCATAACCATCAGGATTGCTCTTCAGCCAAGTATTTGTATCTGTGCTTGTGAAATAGTCTGCTGATTTCTTATCCGTGATACATATAGCTACTCGCTTGACATTTTCTGGTGAGTAGTTTGCCGTTAATACACTTCTAAGAGTTCTGTTGTGCTCTTTGTCGGCAACGCACGGGAGTATATCCATGTGATAGTGCTCTTTTGCATTATTGGACTCCTGTCGGTATAGTAAAGTCCAACATCTACGTCCCTCTTTATCAAGCATTTCTCTATAGGTTCCATGTTCCTTCAATCGTTTACCGACAAGTCTCTTTATGTCAGATTGAGTCCAATTAGTGGATTTTCCAAGTAAGCGATAGACCAAGTCAACATCAAGATCATCTCCGTCATTAACAGGTTGAATTATTGTTCCAAGCCGCAAAGAACCCTGTGGAGTAACAATGGGATGATATGGTTCAAAGATGGGATCTGATTCGAGGTATTTCCCCACAGCATTATAGCTTTGCGATAGGTTCTCAAACTGTGTTCTAGTAATGTCAAGCGACTTTACTACAGCGACAAGTATTTTGTCAAGTTCTTGTTTGCGTGATAAATCAATTCCTTTCATTCGTTAATTGTTTATGGTTATTGCCAATTTGTCCTTATTCTCAAAACGTTTGTCAAAATCATAAATATTTAAGGGTGAGTTCGCTTTTCTCATCCATACACGACCCAATGTTATTGCACAGGCAACTGGAACCGACATATAAACATCAATTGGTTTGCCATTACCAGCTCTCGTAATTTCGTCAAGAAGAAGTTCCATTTTTCTTGCGAAGTCATCTAACATTTTACGAGAACGAAGAAAGCTGGGATTGGGATTGTTAATCGTAATTTCCCATATGCTTGCATCTGGTCTAATGCTTCTAATCCGTTCTTGTATAGGAAAGCTTAAAGCCAACACAAGAACAGGAGACTTAGAGTAATCAGTAGGCATAGTAATTTGATAGTCAATGGACGTCCCTATTTCTGGCCACTTCCATCCTGAATCCCTATGCTTTTGATAAACAACGACATCATGATGACTATTCAGTAACGTTCCTAAACTTACTAATAGAGGCATAGGAGCTATGGCAAATAGTGCAATCCGTTTGTGCTCCCATTTGTCCAAACCTTGTAATATATTGTCCTTACACTGGCTAACCAAGTTTATATTTTCAACCTTCCAAAACATGTCCCAGTCATCCCACTCGTTACCGGTATTCATGCCTAAGTGTATTATATCCTTGTTTGTTGGATAATAATCAGGCAGCATCGCATGAATGAGTGATTTCTCCGAAAAGTCTACCTTATCACCAGCAATGTTTGCACCATAGGTAACAATTCTTGCCTGCAAATCTTCCTTCAATCCTGTGAGGTATTCCATTCTCTCTTCATGATGTCGTTTCATTTCTCTTAGTATTTCGGCATCATATTTGTACAGTCCTTCATGGTCAATGTATTTATGACATTCTGGACACATAAGCATGATATTATCAGGGTCTTTAGCCAATTCTTTGGATTGAGTTGTTCCCCTTGGCCCATTAGAAGAGTCGGCAATGATATGGGCACAATTTGCCAAATTGCATCCATCCATGGTTATCCCATGCTTGTCCAGTCTTTTGTTACAACCATTGAACTCACATCTACCTGCTGCCTTATACCAGAGCAAGGCCTTAACATCCTTTGGAATATTTGTTTTACTCATAAACCAATATATACAAGAAATATACCGATAAATACATTTGGGAACATAATATTCTGTTGTTCCCAAATGTATGACATTTTGTCACCAATCTTCGCTTTCGTTTCCTGACAAACCGTTTTTGATGCACTCCTCAATCTTGTCCATTACGACATTCGAATAGGCATGTGCCATGACGAGGGCTTTACTGGATGTTTTCTTGTGAGAATCCTTCTTGGCGAAGGGGAAACATTGGTCTAATGTCCAGTTTTGATCGGATCGAGTTGGAATCGTTCCTCCAATGGCACCCATCCAGCCGCCTCCAACTGCTACGACAACCGAATAGAAAGGAATGGTGTAGGTGACACGAACCTTGTTGTCCTTGATGTCGCACTTGATGACAGGCCTTAGATTCACATTGTAGGAATTGCTACCTCCAGCATGTTGAGCTATGCTCTCAACATAGCCCTGAGCAATGATGGTTCCCAATTCCTTATCATTCAATTTGATGACGGAATTAGCATCATTAAAGGTCGCTGTGAACCAGTAGTTCAGCAACACGTAGAGTTGCTCCTTGGTCTTACCCTCTGCAGGAATCACCTGTGTGTAGGTAATGGCATTGTTCTTGTCCAAGGTTAGCTGCGAGCCAAGGTTGGTGGCGGCATCTATCCACTTCTCACCATACTTTTCCTTTGCGTAGTTCTCCAATTCGTCTGCCCGGAGAATCTGGGCGTTAACTGTAGTGCAGGCAAATAATACCAGGAGCACGGCTGAAAATAATTTCTTCATTGCTGTAAAATGTTTAAGGATAATATACTAAAATTCAAAACCCAATTTCAATGTAATCGCCTCAGTGTCAAGTTTCCTTGGACTTCGGGTGTAATTCATGCTTGTGTTGCTTGTAAACCTCTCAAAGGTCTCAAACTCCAGTTTCTCTGAAGCGTAACCAACAGCGAGGCTAACAGCCTGTTTCTCATTGATGGCAAACCGACAACCAGCTGACGCATTGACATACAGCCCTCCGTTGTTAGTGATGTATGTTCCGCCTTTCACATCCACAAATGGGGACACCTTCTTTTTGCTGAAATTGCATCTGATATTAGCGAAGACAGGAAAGTCAACCTGACTATCTCTAACATCGAGAGGAATATCCATGCCTTTAGTCTCGTATGAAGACATGAAATGAAGACCAACTCCTGCACCAAGGAAAAGGTATGGATTGATCTGATAGCCATGAGAGGTGTTAACCTCAAAACGGCCAAACTCGTAATCACCGACACCGATGGAATAACCGGTATCAATAAAACCTCTGTAACACCCATTAGAACTCTGTGCGTTGCAGTTGAGCGCGATTGCCATAATAGCGGCAAGAACGAATGATATTTTTCTCATAACTATAAATGTATTAAATCTTTGTTTGTTAGTACTATCACTTAAATGCTATTTCTCTGGGTACTACCATTTGCAATCATTTTCACAATCATCGTCGTAACCGCCACAATCGTAAGTGTCATGACAGTCATAATTATCATGATACCCATGGTCATAACAGCTATCATCATAACCATCCTCATACCCATGATCGTAATCAGAAACACGTCCATGCAGTGTTTGCTGACTATCATTATGCCTTGCCTTCTTAACGCTGTTGATTTCAAAGCCTGCAAATAAGAAATCTAAAAGTCCCATACGTTTTACAATTTATGTTCAACTTATGGGTGCAAAGTAAAGTGGTAATGATGCAGTCTATCTGCACAATGCTGAAAAGTTGATGAATGAGCATAAAAAAACAGGAAGAAATCACGCTTCCTGTCTTTGATGGTAACAGTCAAAGAGTATTGCTACCTCACTATATAATTCTGCTCAAAACATGTGCTTAATATATACGAGTTTTGTGCCTCTTTTGTACAATAAACACTATTCTTTGCTCACAAAATATGCTTTGGCGAGGCTGGGTACAGTCCCAGTGAACGCTGAACGGGTATGTTCAGAAATATATAGATATACCTAAGATTACGTCCTTACTATTGACGTCTTTTTATTCCTATTTGAGTACTTTGAAACCTAATTCTTTCTTTAATCCTTGAAATCTTGTTTCAAGATTGCTGAAAATAGTCGGAATCTTTTTGTGAGTGAAATATTCACCAAACAGAGCTAAATCCAGAAGCGCAGATAAATCAGAGTTTACAGATTTAGTGTAACCAGATACGACTCTGGCTCTAGAATCATTTTTGAATTGTTCTAATGTGACATCAGATCCTAACAATGTCCTGCAACTGCTGAAGTGGATATATCTGTTTTTAAAAAGACCATTACTCATCTCAGCAAGTTCTTTCAATGTCAGATCCTCCTTTTCTCCTTCAAGGTGAATTCTCTGTGTGTCGCCATGGAAGTTGAAATAGAATACATCGTAAGCCTCATATTCTTTCTTGCTGAATTGTTTGAGATAGTATGATAATTCTGATTTAGTGGCAACTCGCCTGTAAAAGTAAGGAATCTGATACATTTCACTTACATACCTAAGTAGTGGCTCACTATTCAGAGTCAGACGGTTCTTTTTCTTAGTAACCTGCCACTCCGTCTCTATACAGATGATTCCGTGCATGATTTTCTTCTGATAAAAATTATTAACCAAATATTATTCCTTATATTCTCTGATACCATTTTCCACTATCGCTTCAAACACGTCTGCGCATTTCTTGATGTCTTCGTACTCAGACCGTTCTTTACCTTCAAGTCCTTCACTTGTCCAGTCCTTCAGGTCTTTCGTATAGATGCCGACATGGTGATTGGAAAGGAAGTTGGGAGTGAGAGTATAGGGTAAATCTTGTAGATTCATGCCATCGATAACTGCTTTGAAATAGCTGTAGTCTCCGTCTATGGTAAAGCCGTAATCAACAGCCACACGATAGATAGCTTCCCAATGACGCAGTTTACAGAAGACTGCGTTTCTCTTATGATAGCTATAATTCAACAGCTTGGTTATACAGCTTTTGAGTATCTCCAACCGAGTTGCTTCTTCGAGATGCTGTACAGATATACGTTCTGCTACCATCATCATGCCCTCACTATAAATATCCTCGTATTCCGCAGAGTTCTCTGCGTCAAGAGAGTATGGTTTAGAAGGACGTGAGTTGAGCGGAATGATGTTGGCTTGAGTCTCCACATCATGCCCGTTGCTTTCCAGTTCTGTGATGCACGAACCTGTGGCAAAGAAGTACATGGTGATGACAATGTTAATGGCAGCATCAATCTCTTGCTCTGAAGCTGTAGGTGAGATGTGTGCCTCATTGTTACGCCACTCCTTGACCATCAGGAGGTATTGATACAGTGTCTGGTAGGCCTGTTTCTCGCTGTATTTCAATGTCCAGAGCGGACGAATTGCATGGATCACATCCTTCCATGTCACTGGGTCTCCCTCGTGTTGAGGAGCCACCTCTTTCCCCTCCATCAGATAATAGAGTTTCTTCAAGTAGGCCTCAAACTTGGTGACAAGTAGATTGAACGCCACATGCTTGTCCACGATAGAAGCCTCCTTGACAAAGAGGTTGGAGAAAGCGCGGCTGATGAAGAGTCCCACACCGTCGAGTGTTTCGAGCGTCTCTTTCCCCAATACAAAGAACACACTGTCCAGTACCTCCTCCTGCGGGCGCATGTATGGTGCCACATCAGCGAGAGTGCCTTTGAGAATGTTTTTGATGCAGCACCTGATTTTGTCGATATTCGGCACAGGCTCTTCGGCAGACTCCACGTCCAGGTTTGCAGTAGTCTCTTCGGGTGATGGGAAAGAGGCTGCATTTTCCAGGGTAATCTCATCATGAAGCCACGCCAAGAGAATATATTCGCGAGCCACAGGGTCGAGAATGAACTTGCGCAATAGCTGGTCGGCTTTTGGCATCACAAGGAATGGAGGACAGGCTGTGCCGGTAATCTTCTTCAGAAACTCCCGGGTCTTCTGCAGGTCGAGTGTGAGCTTCAGATTCTCAAAGCGGTTGAACTCGTTGATGTTCTGTTCGTTCACATCGCTGCTCATGATGTTGATGAGCTGGCTGGCGTTGACACCCGTCGCCTCACTCAGGTTCATGATCTGCTTCTTCAGCTCGCTGATCTGGTATTCGGCAATATAGTCGTAGATGGTCTTGCCCTGCTCGAGATGAAGGTCGCCGCTCTGGATGTCGTGCAGAATGATGAGGGCTGTGCGCTGGTCTTTCTGCGAGAGGGTGGCAAAGGTCTTGCACAGTTCCTCCAAGGCGGCCTTGGTCATCTCGCTGCCCGGCCCTTCCGTATAGAGGTTCTTGATGAACTTCTGAAACTTGGAGTCGATATACTCCGCATTGATAGTACCTGTACCTGTTTCCGTAATATAGGTATCAATCTGATACTCCCATGGGTCTTTGGGGTCGCCAGGATCACCTGGTTCAAAGAGCTCACGGTAACGCTGGAGCAGGATGAGGTAGGTCTGCTCGTCCAGTTCCATCCTGACCTTTGTATAGGTACTGCCATGCTGGAACTCATATTCGCTCTTCTCCCATACGAAACCCTGCAGCTTGGCAGCCTCCAACAGGTGCGTCATCTCGCTGAAACACTTGGCAAACATGTTGCGGTCTTCGCGGGTTTCGGGGAGCTTCGCAAAGTTCATGATGTTGTGCGAGTGGAAGATGTCCCTGATGGAAAGGAACCGCTGGTTGATGTTGGAGAGGTTCTTCTCCAGCTTATCGACAAACACGCCCAGTGGTCTATCGACATACACCTCCAGTGCATCGTTGATGTTCTGTTCCATGGTGTAGGGATAGGCATAGTACTTGATGGTACCGAAGGGCTTGTCGGGACCGAATAGGCGATTGGTGCGAGAGAAGGCCTGGATGATATCGACATACTTCATCACCTTGTCCACATAGAGCGTGTTGATCCATTTCGAGTCATAGCCCGTCAGCATTTGAGTGACCACAATCAGCAGGTCTATCTGCTTCGTGTGGTCGTTCTCAATGCCGATATACGGTTTCTTGTGCGCCAGACGTTTGGCCACATCCTTCTTGTACTGCGCATAGTTGGCCAGTTTGTAGTTCATGCCATAGCGGGCATTGTAGTCGGTCAGCATCTCTTTGATGGCATCCTCGCGCACGATGCCACCGTCGCTGTTGTCGATGTTGTTGTCAAACACCGCCACCACATTCAGCGAGGGGTGATAATGCTTGAAGAGCTGGTAGTAGGCAATGGCCTCGGGGATGTTCTTCGTGGCCAGCATGGCGTGAAACTTGCCGTTCTTACTCAATTTTTCTCGGCTCTTCATGATGTCGTTGGCCACCACCAAGTGGTGCTTGTCACACTGGTAGATGTCATTGGGTAGATAGGCCTCGATGCCCCGCATCGGCCTGCCGTTCTCCGTGTAGCTCTCAGGCATTTGGAGCTGGTTGACAAAGCGGTCGTAGATTTTGGCCAGTTCTTCATCCTGGTCGATGAGATGCAGATATTCCTCCACTGTCTTTTTCGTGACAGCTTCCTCCGGATTGCGCTCTTTGAGCTTCAGGTCGATCTGATGGAAAGCCACCAGTTCGCGCAACTCGTTATCGTCGTAGGTGTTCACCATATAAGGGTCGAAGCCCAGCACGTTGCCGTCGGGGATGCCGCTGGCAATCGTGTATTTGTGCAGCATGTCGCCAAAAAGAGTCTCGGTGGTAATCTCGTGCTTGGCATTCTCTTCAAACACGGGCGTG
>UMAC01001961.1_pt1 | contig 54618 bp, 54 predicted proteins | sample 1963591 | NCBI WGS metagenome assembly UMAC01 (sample SAMEA4835904, study PRJEB28245) | human gut metagenome | biome: gut microbiome; material: fecal sample | place: Denmark | collected 2008
CTATATCATGTAGTGGAAGATTTCTTGTTCTTCCGCCATTGACCTTCGTAGGCTTACACGGAACACAGAAATATCTGATGAGGTCTTTTCCCTCTGTTAGTTTCTGTTCAGAAAGACCTAACACAGCACCTGCTCCTGCAAGAGATAACGGCAGACCCATATAGGCTGACCATATCATAGAGCATTTCCACGATGACGGGTCAAGATAATCACCAACTGTATCTTCATTTATGCTATATGATCTAAAGTCCCTCTTGTAATATCTTCTCAGATATTCAGACAGACACACCCTCTCAAATGCTGCATTAAATGCCCACTTGGTTACACTCTCATCTGTGAATGCCTTTACAATCTCGTCCGGGATAGTTTCTCCCTGTGCAAGGTCTACTACAATAACTTCTCCACCATCCACAGAATATCCGAATAATAATATTTCAAAGTTGTCCGACTGAGCATATTTATATACTCCACATTTCTGCAAATCCACATCACTGTATGTTTCCAAATCTATACTAATTGCTTTCATCATAATCACGCTCCTACCAAAAAGTGACAGTGCAACGAATCACACTGCCACCGCCATTCTACTGTTCTTCTTTTTCTGATCGTTTCTTAAAAAGGTTCGGGAACAGCCACTGAACCAGTCTCTTCATAATTCTGAAGAACCATTTCCAAATGGTCACAAGACCAAAAACCCAAAAGGATGCCGTGATACCAAGTAATGTTCCTCTGATTGATGCATCAATTAATGCATTTAGCGTATTCATTGTCATAAATTGTCTCCTTTCCGGCGGCAGGATTATCCCACCGCCACTGCTGTCACTATTGTCTTTATTTGTCTTAGCTTAAGAAGTCATCATCCACATCTGTTGCAAAGTCATCCTCTGCTCTTGACTTGCCACCAAGAGGTTCTCCGTCCTTAATCTTCTGAAGATTGTTAAGACCGCAGGCAATACCCTTATTGCCGTTAGAGTTAAATGCATAGAGATTGATAGATGCTCTGCCATATACACCGCTATATACTTTGCTACGGTCGATTATGGTATTTCTGTCGGCATCTACAATACCTGGTGCTGTTGCAGAATTTGCATTGATGAAGTAGCTGTTTGCGTATGCCTCATCATCCGGACGCTCCAAATCTCCGTCACGAAGAGGTGTCTTAAGTACAGAGAGTGCAGGTACTGTCTTGCCATTACCCTTAAGCTTGCCCTGACCTTCTTCGTATGCAGCCTGGATTGCCTTCTTGATTTTCTCCACGGTTACCTTATCTGACTTTGGAATGATAAGGCTGACACTATACTTAGGTGCGCCGCCGTTGATTGACTTAGGCTCCCATACATTTGCGTAGCTCCATCTTGTGTTTGGACCTGTGATTACCTTCATTGGATTACTAAAATTTGTCATAATAAATTCCTCCTAATTTTCATTAAAATCGTCTTTTGCTGTATTCATTGCCGGACGCTTGTCACTCTCCGGCACAAGTGTTGGTTTGCCTGGTGGCTTATATACCAAGCTGCCGAGCAGCTCTTCAAACTTCTTCTTACCGAGGAGTGCGGTCATAGCTGTAATACCTAGCAGCTTTTGTTCATATGGATTCTGTCCTGCCTTTGTAACAGTTTCTGCCACTTTCTCCTCATCGGTATATTTACGGTTGGAACGACCCTCGATAACCTTAAATCCATCGTAGTGTGTTCCGCTGATAGCCTGCTGCAATGCAAATTCTTTGATGTCAGTTGCCCATGAAATAAATTCGTCCACTCTTGTTAAAAGAACTGCAATTTCAGCATCTTCAAGAGTTGCAGGCATTTCAAAGTCATACTTTGCAAGTTCCATGTTGTATTCCATTCGTTTTCTGCAAGTAGCTTTGACTTTACAGAACTGGCAATGCTCTCCTGCCTTAAAATCACCCTCGCCATCAAATGCAAGTCTGGCTGTTGGTGCAAGCACTGTTTCTGCCCAGGAATAAAGTGAATCCTTTGCCATAACAAATGTACTAATATTTTCCTTGCGTGGCTGGAAGATTGTCATAGATACTTCGTTGATGTCATAAATACCGTCAAACAGATTCAAGGCTCCGAGTGCGTAACACATCATCTGAGGATTATTCTCTGCTGACACTTCCACACCTTTACCGTGCTTGTAATCAATGACATAAATAGTTCCATCTCCGATAATCACGCAGTCCCCAGTACCAAATCCCTCTGGAACATACTTCGAAAAATCAAGTTTCTGTTCAATCAGCACAATCGGGTCTTTACAGTTTTTCTTTACTTCCTCTACAACAGAAGAACAAAATCCTGCATATTCCTCTGCACATTCTTCCATCTCGGCATCGTAGTAACTAAGACTGTTTGTGGGATTTCTGCTCTTCATCCCGATTGCCTTTTTGAGTTTATGTTCACAAAGGGTATGTGCATCTGTACCTTGAAGGGCATACTCACTTGCTTTATCTTCTTTGTCTGCACAAAGCCTGGCAGATGGTGGACAATTGAGCCATCTGTGACTTGCCGAGGCGGACAAAATTGCGTGTGCCGCCATCAGATCACCTCCACCTTCTGCAAGAGTTCCTCATACTGTGAAGGGTCAATATCAGACAGTTTTTCTACACCGAATGAAGAAATAACTGCTTTGACTTCATCTGTATGTCCATCTCTTGACTTAGCTGCAAGAATCGCCCTCACCTCTTCAAAGGTATGTTTCTTTGATTCTTCCTTTTGTGGAGCAGGTTCTTCCTTGGTCTTAGGCACTTCCTCTTTGACTTCTTCCGTTGATGCGAACAGTTCTGTCAATGTTTCGGAAATACCAATCAAGATTTCTCCACAGTGCTTAAGCTCCGCAATTTGCTCTGCAAGTTCTTTCATCTTTCCCATTGCAAGTTCCTCCTTCCTTGATTTCTCTTACATCCACGGATTCAACCGTCTGCCCAGGAGCAAGCAGATAAACCTGGGTGTAATCTCCAAAGAGAAATCTTGCAATTCTCGATGGAAGACGCATATCTGCACCTCTTAAGACTACGGCTTTCTTTCCGTTTGGATCGGATACATTGATTGTGATTTTGTGTTTCAATGTCATCTCTGATACCTCTCTTTCCGAGGAATTTGTGTCCCTCTACTTAGTAGCCACTTAGAAGTGCCATATTGGACAGCTTTCAAGAATTTTTCAAAAAAATAATGCCCGTCAGAGAAATCAATCTCCAACGGGCATTGTAAAAACACGATATTTACTTATTTTAAAAGTTTATTGACTCTGCTTTGCACAGCAAAATAATCATATCCTGCGGCTTTCAGCTTCTGCTTTCTTTCCTCTCCGTTACCCCATTTTCCCTGGATAACTTCCCTCGCAAGTTCATCAATCGACTTGGATGCTGTTGGTATTGCTGCAACTACTCCACCAATCGTGCAGTAGGAAGGATTGCAAAGCCAAATCCATCCTGCTCCACTCTTAAGTCTTCCCCAGCCATCTCTTACTTCAACGATTGTAAATGTTCCCTTACCAGTCTGACCATTTACCTTGCCATTCATAGAAGGCTCACTTCTGTAATTCAGATCATCAATGATGACCTTTGCCAGAAATGGAACCGTAGGAAATGTTGTCACGGTATCCGGATTCTTTGCAGGCGCATCTGCTGCCTTTCCATCAAACTGTGTCAGATTCCACTTTTCAATGATGGAGCAGAGTTTCTCTACATAAGTAAGACTTGTAGCATATCCACCGTCCTTGATAAGCTGTGCTGCTTTCTTATAGTCAGTACATCCCTTTAGACCTGCATAACGAAGATTTTCTCCATTCTTTGCACCCAGCAAATATGCTGAATGGTCTGCGACAGATTTCTCCACAGATGGATACTTTCTAAAGTCTGCAGTAATGGTTACATAAGAACCATCCTTATTCTGTTCCTGAGTCTTCTTAGTATAAATACTCTTTCCATCCCATGCAGAACCACTCCAGGTATTGCCGGATAAAGATTTCTTCATACCAAAGCAGTTATTTGCATTCTGTGCAAGTTCACTTTTTCCATAGCCACTCTCAAGAATAAACTGTGCTACTGAGATAGATGCAAGCACTCCACTTGTCAGCATATCAGTCTGACACAGCTTTCCAATGATAGGAATTGTATCCGCCTCCGAAAGTCCTGCAAAGACAGATGCCTGTGTTCCGTTGTTTTGTGCCTTAATTCCACCCATCTTGACCTTGACATCATTACGGAATCCATCCATTGTATAACTCATGCCAAGACCTCTCCAAAGATGCTCCGGGTCACCGTGGTTTGATGCGATGCCTCTTGCATGACCCTCTCTATGAGATACAATCACACCATCTGCTAACGGATTAAGTCCAAATTTCTTACAGAGCATAGCAAACAACTCTACTGCTGTATTATAAGTTCTTGTGGCACACGCTCTTGCTTCTGCCATATCTGAGCAGGTAAAAGAAGAACCTGCCGTATACTTGATACAAGCAGGTTCACACATTTCCACACCGATATGAGTGTTGTTGCTGTCACCTCCTCCATGCCAGCCTCTGTGGTCCCAAGGAAGTGTCTGATAAGCCGTTCCGTCTAAGGCATCAATAAATCCATGCACACAGGCTCGGTCATAAGATGCCTGATTCCAGCTGTTTATAAATGCAGATGCCCTTGGCTGTGAGCATCCAACTGAGTGTAACATAAGTCCTTTGACTATAATCTTTCTCCCTGTCTTATAACAAGGATTGTTTGTTAAAAAATGCTGTACTAAATTCATGTTAGTCCTCCTTCTCGTCATCTGTTCCATCTGCACGGTCATGTAGCTGTGCAAGGATATCCTTTAATTTCTGTGGGATTGGAAGTCCCAAACGTCCTGCGTTTTCAAGCAAACTTACACCTTCATTGGAGATGTAAAAGAAAATGACTGCCGTTCTAAGTACACTGCCCGTTCCAATCACCTGAACATCTAAGATGTTGGCAATTCCTACAAGCAAGAAAATCAGTACTTTACGGCAAATCCCTCTAAATCCGACTTCGCTGGAAAGCGTGTGATCGTTAATTGCACACATGACTCCTGTGATGTAGTCGATTACCACAAAGGCGATAAGTGCAAAAAGCAAACCATCACATCCTCCCAAGAACCATCCGAGCCAACCTCCGATGGCTGTAAAAACCAACTGAATCATGTTCCAAAATTCCTTCATAATGAGTTCCTCCATTTCTAAAAATTTGTATGAAAAAAGCAGATGCCCAAAATGGGAATCTGCCTGTTTCCTAAATTATTGTTCTTGCAAAATATATGTGATTTTCATTGTCTTGTCTGCTGTCTTTGTGACAGGTGTATCAAGATTATTGATGGTTGCGAGATAATTGCACATCATATACCACCCGGCTGTTGACCAGTTGCCATAATCTGCAAAATACAAAAGTGGCTCATTCCTTACCGGAGTAACATTTAACTGATAACTTGAGTTAAATAACGACCTTGCTTCCGGTGGCATGATTTCATTTGTGGATGTATCCGCTATAAGCAACTGGCTATTACCGTTTTCGTAATATATCCTTCCATTGATGACCAGCTTAGGTACACCGTCAATATTGGTAACATTGGTTCTAGTAAGCCTCACCACATTTGCCGGATTGGTAATCTGTATCTTATACAGATCATACGGGGCATCATAGCCTTTGACATATAAGTATCCGCCTGTAACAAACATATGCCAGTTACTGTCGGATCTTAAATACTTATCCGTGGTATTTGTTACTTCATACTGCTTTACTGCCCAAGTATCCATTTTAATCTCTGTCACTAGAATATTTGTATTGGGTGCTGCTCGATAATCACTGTTGGTGCAGATATACAGACAGTCATTAGATGGATCATAATTATAGCTGTAATAACCAATTCGCAGTTCAATCGGCAATTCTGCCACTTCAATCTCATCAATCAGTGGTTTGCTGTTATATACATTATCGAGAATGGAAACTGATTTGAGAAAGGTTCTTCTTTTTGTGACGTGGATATGTTTCTTGTCCACGACCTTAAAATACAACGCACAATCATTTTTTCTATCAATAAGGAATATCATCTCTGTTGTACCTATGGTCATTCCCGAATATCTGCTACTTGTCTTTGCTCCAGTTCTGTCCGGATGAACATACTGCAAGGTATCCTCGCAGATGCTCTGCATCAGCGGATAATCGTTATTTGATACGGTATTCTTACTTCCGTATGAGGTAAACCCGCCATGCTTATGCGTAAGACAGACACTTGAAATCGTACCGTTCGCTTGTGAAGTAGCAAAGTCATATACATACTTCACGTATCGATCTTTCAGATTGATTTCAGACTCTGTCTGATTGAATCCACCACGGAATGTATTTTTTGTATTATTCTGTACACCGTAGGAAGCACATCCTATCAGTGTTGCATCGACCGGTGGAAAATAGTCATCCGCATTCTCCGATATTTCCTTATCAAAACACAGGATTCCTCCGAGCAGCTTTTCATAATATGGCACGAAATCACTGAAGTATCTACTCGGTCTTTGACTAAGCCCAAGAGGTGTAAAAATATCTCGCAGGGCATTGGTTACCATGTTATGGTTCTCGTACACCTCTACTTCTCCCGTATGCACATCCGTCAGTTCTATTTTTGTTGTACCTTTAAGATTTGGCATCGTCATCATCTCCATTTCTGTAATTCATAATAAATGTGGTAAGAGTTGCATTCTGCTTTAACCAAAATCTGAAAGTAATATGCTTCTCTTCCGTCAGACCTGCGTACATGGCATCCTTATCACAGGTAAGAAAATCTGCCATAGGAATTTCCTCTGTAAAATTCTCTCCATCATAGCTGTGCTGTTCCGTGACTTCTCCACTGTACTCTGCATTCAAGGCCTTAATACCAAGAACCGTTCCATCGGACAAATCCGCCATACACTCGATATACTGCTTTGGCGGAGTTCCCGTAATTTCTGCATTGATAGGAAATGCCTTGATTTCACTCCATGCATAAATCTTTGGTGTGTCTAAACCTTTGATAAGTTCCCATTCTGGCAAGCGATCATATCCTCGTGTAAGAAAAAGTTCAGAATTCAATTCTGTTTCTTCAAGTGGAACAAGCACCTCAATTTCTGTGACATCTTCATTTTCCTGTGTATCATTACTTTTCGATCCTGTTCTCTCCGCAGTATTTCCCTCTGCCTGAACCTTCTGCTTTTCGATGGTATAAAGCACACCTGCACTATCAGCAATCAGAATCTTAAAAGGCACAACCAAGTCAATCGGCTGATACTTGATTTCAAAAGATTTTGTTTCAGAAGAATACTGGAAGGTTACATCCGGGCTGACCTTCGTAGGTTTCGTATAGTTGTAATTCTGGTCTATTCTAAGCTGAAAGTTACCATCATAGCAAGATGTCGGGATTTCCACCATATGAAGAGAAATGTCTCCCGTATCCCACAAAATCAAATCATACTTCAACTGATAACTGGCAGAGGATTGATTATAATGCGACCAACCTTCCCATCGGATTTTGATAAACTTATAGTAACCATATAATGTTCCTTCTTCTCTGTACAGCGACCTCATTCTGGTATCTCGGTTGTCCACTGTCAGATGGGTGTTGTCAGTTCCAAATCCCCAATAGGAATCACCATGCGAATATATTTTCATGACTGAATTACCAAGGAATGAAAAGAACTCTGCACCGTCCAATGCAAGTGTGCCACCATCATAATTTCCACTATCCTTTAAGAGGCAGGTCATATTTTCTATGCCTGCCCCAAAGATTTCATTTATTCCGTTGTAGTCCATAAGCCAAACTTCACTCCTCTCACTCCGTCAAAAGGCGATGTATCAACATTAAGCACCTGCAAGTTGCCGTAGTCGATTTCTTCCACCTTTTCCGATATTTCATTTACTGTAAATTCCTTTAACTCAAACAGCTTATTCTCTGTTTCTATTCCGTCTGGAATAATCACACTCTTGTTGCTTGCATTGACCTCATACTTCAGCCTAGTCTTATCACCGCCACGGACATAATTTATATCATCCACACCTTCTAAAAATGCTGTGTCTGTTACCACTTCTTCCACAAATCCCATATCCATAGAAATCGGCTCGGATGTGAGCTGATAATTTTTTCTGAGGATAAATGCCTCATCCGTGTTTATGGTAATAAATGCATTATAAGTTGGTTTACCACGAACTGAGGTAAGCACAAAGGTTCTGACAATCTCTGTGATCCATGTTCTGTCTGTGAAAGTATCCACACCGAACTTAGACTGCGTAATCGGAATATTTCCAATCGTCTGGGTTAGTCCTTTGTCCTTTCTTACAGGAAATACAACTGATGCCTTATCATTAAACCTGTCAACCAAATATGGAACATCGCTGATAGGTACAAATCCAATATTCTCGTTGATATTGATTCGACCATTCCAATCTCCAAGTCCTGCAGCCAAGCCTTGTCCACTAATGGTTGCTCTTATCTGTGCCTCTCCAATGGTTGCCGATGTCCCTTCCATTTTCAGATACATAGAGAAAGTATTGGAACTGTTCTCAATAACCTTTGAAAGAGGGAAGAACAAGGTCACGATGTGCTTTCCATAAACACAGGTCTTGGTCGGAATAAATCCATCAATAATTTCATTATTCATTCGGTACTGTATCGTAAGAATTGGCAAGTCTGCATTTTCTTCCAGTTCTTCAGACTTTATCACTTCAAGCAGCATTTCACACTGGAATGCTGCAGATGTTTCTTCCGTTGCAGTGAAATCAATATCCATAACATTCTGAAATGTACCACCAATCTCGAATGGAGCAACATTTACAAAGCTGTATATGATGGTCTTTCCACTCTCCACAGAGTTCAAAAGTCCTGTGATATTCTTTTCATTTTTGCTCTTAGCTGCTGCCAATCTCGGATTCTTTCCCACGCACTTGATGGTCATCTTTCCACCAATCTTGTACTCAATGTCTGTGATGCAGCTTATCTTGCTGTCATCAGCGTGACCGCCGCTAAACTTCAATACATCTCCTGGTTCTAATGCAGGATTTCCAATCGTGGTACTGTCAAAGGGTACATACTGTACCTTTTGCAAAGCAGTCAACACCTCACGAAGCATTCGCTCTCTGGTTGATTTCAGACCAAACTGCAAAAGTGGATTGATACCAAGATTCATAGTTAAGGCATCATCCGTTTCCATAGCAATATATTCTGCAGTCTGATTTATCTGATTTGTTGATGATACTGCAGTGTATCTCGTAACAAAATCTGAATAACTGCTTGAGAATCTCTCCTTCTGCGGAACTGTCAGCACTGACTTGTTATCATAATGCTTTATCACAAGACGTCCATAACGGTCTATCTGACAATAACCACCAAGCACCTGTGTCACATAGAAAAGCAGATCACGGAAGGTTTCTATATCATTATCAGCATAAATACCAAGTGTCGACTTTCCATTCGGCATTGCATTTATTTCTGCTGTTGTCTGTGCCATTTCTACCTTGCAGGCATCACAACACGCTTTTATGAATTGGTATGGTGTTCCGCTCGATGCCTCAAGTTTTAAATTCTTGTCAAATCGGAGCATATAATCATAGCCTTTTAGCTCCAATGTTTTTATATTCCTGTTTGCCTCTGATACTTCAAATACTCCCATAGGGATAGTTTCTGTAGTTCCATCCATAAGTTCTAAGGTGTAGTACAGTCTTACCACTGAATCGAACAGCGTATATCTATCAACATCAAGAATAAGTGTTATCCCCATTTCTGCTGCATACACCGTTCCCAGTTCAATTTCAGTTCCACTGCAGCACTGCCACTTGATGTACCCGCTGCCTTTTACAATATTTTGGGGGCTTATCTGATACACCTTTCCACTCTTCGCAGTGATGGTCCCAGTCCATTCGTATCTTCTGGCATTCTGTTTTATGGCATTTCTGAATTTCTCGGATACTTCAAACACGAAACCACCTCCTACATTTCCTTAAGTGTAAAGGACACCGTCCACAATCCTTTGTAGCTGGTGTCCTTCTCTAGCTTAGCTTTAAATCCATCTATATACATTTCTGTCTGTTTCAAGTCCAAGTCCTCGGTATCAAAATACTGCACTGCAATCTTAGGCATCTTACTGTACCTTGTTAGGATTTTGAGCCATTTAGGTGAAAGTGAGAAAGTGACTGCGATGGTAACAACCCCAGTCCTTACAACATCTCTTTGTGTTGTTCCTGCCTCTGTTTCTCCCGATGAGTCTGCCTCCACCGAAGACAAATCCACATCATAAGAATTTGGCAGAGGCAGATTTAAGTCATCAAATTTCAAATATTGAATATATGCCATCCTATCTGCCTCCACTTCTTAGATTTGCTCTTTGCTGTGCGGTTACAATCACTTCATCAAGCTGTGTACCACCGAGATAAACAGGTATTACAATATCTCCACCAGGTTCATTCATGCCACGCATCATATCACGGATAGCACTGAACAGATTTGAGCCGTCCTCAGAACTGCCATTGCTGTTTCCATTCGTCAGTAATTGCTGGCTTTTTTCTACCCGTGGATTTAGAACCATATCCGATGCAACACCCTTGACCGCCTTTGCCACCATATCCTTATTCTGTTCAATTCCTTTTGCAAGACCACTCATAAAGTCAGGCATCCATGACTCGTAGTCTGTAAGTGGCCCCTCATCCGGAACAGAGAAGTGCAGGAAGGATTTAATCTTGTTTGCAACACTCTTTACAGCATCACCAACTGCTCCGATGCATGACTTGATACCATTAACGATACCCATAACCAAGTCCTTACCCCAGGTAAATGCCTGCGAAGCAAGTCCCGTTATATGGCTCTTAACATTGGAAAAACCATTTTTGACTGCATTTAGAACATTTGTCATTGCACCCTTTACAGCATTTACAATTCCGTTGAATACCGATGTTACTGCTCCCTTTATAGCATTAAGCACAGTTGAAACAGTTGATTTTATCGTATTCCAGATAGTTGATATCGTGGATTTGATGGTATTCATTATCGTGGTAATGGAATTCTTAACAGCAGTAAAATCTCCCGTAATAAGTCCCTTAATGCCACTGACTACTGCTTGAATGATTGTTTTGATTGCATTCCATACTGTGGTAAATATGGTTTTAATCGCATTCATCACAGTGGTTATCACCGTCTTGATAGTGTTCCAAACTGTAGTAATTACAGTCTGAATAACCGTCAATACCGTCTGAATGATGGTCTTGTAGATATTGAAGTAGGTTGTAACGATTGTCTTTATTACATTAAAGACTGTTGTAAATACACCCTTAATTGCCTCCCATATCATTGTGATTACCGTTTTAATCACATTGAACACAGTTTCAATGATTGTCTTATATAGGTTGAAATACGTGGTGACAAGCGTTTTGATTACACCAAAAACTGTTTCAAAAATAACCTTGATTGCATCCCATACTGCTTGAAAGAATGCTTTGATAGCGTTCCATACAGTAATTGCCACCTGCTTTACATTTTCCCAAAGGTCAATCCAAAATTGCCTAAAATCCTCATTCGTATTCCACAGATAAATGAACGCAGCCACAAGTGCTGTAATCGCTGCAATGATAAGGAATATAGGATTTGCAAGCATTGTTGTATTCAGTGCTGCAAAGGCTGTCTTGACCGCTGTGATTGCTCCAGATAACTTTGGAATAACCGTCATAATCGTACCTACGGCACTAATGACTTTTCCGACTATAATCAGAACGGGACCAAGTGCACCTGCTACAAGTGCAACCGTAACAATAACTTTCTTTGTACCCTCATCGAGTGAATTGAGCCAATCCACAACCTTCTGCAGAACACCCACGATACTTTTTATCGCAGGCATCAATAATTGTCCAAAGGAAATAGCAAGTCCCTCAAGTGCTGACTTAAGCAAAGTCAACTGCCCCTGCAAGTTATCAAGCTGCGTGTCTGCCATCTGTTGTGCAGCACCGCCACTGTTTGTAATGGAGCTTTGCAGATCCTCCCAAGACTTGCCTGTATTTGCAAGCAGAGCATTCGCCGCCGCAAGGTCGGTTTTATTGAAAATCTTACTGATGATATTGTCCTTCTCGGCAGAAGTCATACCATCCATTGATGTATTCAAATCTCCAAGGATATCATTCATAGAACGCATATTTCCCTGGGAGTCATATACCTGAACTCCGAGAGATTCCATTGCATCAGCCGCTTTGTCTGTCGGATTCTGCAAAGAAAGAATAATATTTCTAAGGTGTGTACCACCCTCTGCACCTTTGATACCATTGTTGGCGAGAATACCAAGAGCAGTATTTAGTTCTGCCGTGCCACCCTTTACAGATTTAGCTGTCGCACCAATGGTAAGAATACCCTCGCCAAGCTGTGCAACAGAGGTATTGGTTGTCGATGCAGTCTTTGCCATCTGGTCAACCATAACATCAGCATCCGATACTTCCATACCCAGAGCAGACATTGCATCGGTAACCATATCCGATGCAGAGGCAAGGTCAATACCGCCAGCCGCCGCAAGGTTCAAAACCGTAGGAAGTGTATCTGCCATCTGTTGTGTGTCATATCCTGCAAGAGCAAGATAGTTTAATGCCTCGGCACACTCCGTTGCAGAGAATGCTGTTGATGCACCCATCTCCTGTGCTAATTTAGATAAGGCATCCATCGTATTGACACTCTGCCCATCAAGTGTAGTCATTGACTCTTTTGTAACTCCCATCGTTGCCTGAACCTGACTCATGGAAGACTCAAAGTTTGCTGCTGTCTGAATAGATGCACCGCCCATTGCAGTAACCGCTGCTGTAACTGGAAGTAGCTTTTTACCTGCATTGGAGATATTATCTCCTGTTGTTTTAAGACTCTCTCCCGTAGTGGCAATCTTTTGCATAGCCGTAGCCGACTGGTTGGCTTGTGTTTCTAAGTTTTTTAAATCTTGCTCTGTTTCAATGATTTCTCTTTGTAGTGCATCGTACTGTTCCTGAGAAATCTCTCCATTGGCAAGTGCTGTATTAGCCTGCTCTGCTGCTGTTTTCAGTGTTGCCAGTTTTTCTTTGGTTTCGCCCACAGCCTCTGCAAGCAACTTATGTTTTTGAGCAAGCAGTTCTGTATTGCCTGGATCTAGTTTTAACAGCTTGTCTACATCTTTTAGCTGTTGTTGTGTGCTTTTTATTTGACCATTGACTCCCTTTAAGGCAGTCTGAAGTTTGGTGGTATCGCCGCCGATTTCGACAGTAATACCCTTAATTCGATTTGCCACGGCAAATACCTCCTCTCCCTATTTCGCACAAAAGAAAAGCCCGACATATGTCGAGCCTTAAAATTTATCAAAGTCCGCCTGCGTAGCGACTGTATTATAATTACACTCATCATTGCTGCTTTCTGCGTACATATCATTGACCATACCAATCGTGAGCAAGTCAAGATCACGAATAGATATGCCAAGCTGTACGCATCTAAGCAGAAATAATGGTGTTGTCATCGGTCTGTCAGTTGTGCGAGGTTTTTTTTAGCAGTTACATTCGTCTGCACATTTAATCCCCACAACTCGATGAGTTTCGGAAGTACCTGGTAAATGGAGAAGGTATTAAATTCATCCAACCACTCCTCCGGGGTATCAGGAATTGTGCTGTCTGCGTGTTTGGCCATCACATAAGCAATGTTCTCAAACATCTCAAGAGAAAAAGTATCAAGTGTTGAACCTTCCTCTGAATTCTTATCGATTCCCTTTTCCAATGCTGACAAATCCTTATAAATATCTCTGTGAAACTTAATTCTATAAATTCTCGGAATGGCGGCAGAGGCTTTGAAAAGAACCTCTTTGCCGTCAATCTCAATCTTTCTTGTCATTCCCATTTATAATGCCCTCCTTATTTTGATGAAACTGCTGTGTTTGTTGACATCTTTTCCACTGTTGCTGATGTCTGGTTTGGCATATACACAGCACTATACCAGTTCTGATATGTGGCATCTGTTGTGTCATCGCCAGTCTTAGCCTTAACATATCCGTTTGCAAGTGGAGTTGCTTTCAGTGAAAGTGTTTCTGTCTGTACTTCAATTTCATCTTCATTTGTCTGAGATTCAATACTTGGACGAGATGCAGCACACTTATATAGCACATGACGAATCTTCTTAATATCGCCATCAAACTCAAACATCAGTGCAAAGTTTGCTGTTTCTGCATTTGCATTTTCTACAAGCACTTTATTTGAATCCAGTTCTTCCTTTAAGACATCCACACGGAATGACTCAGGAACCATTGCAATCTCAAGGTCACCTTCATAACCCATATTATTGGAAATGGTGTAATAAGCATATCCATCCGCATAAAAGTTACTTGGCTCGCCATTTGCATCAAGTCCGATGGATACAGCACCTGGAATAGCAATCGGAGTGCCGTATGAAACCGTGCCATCTTCAGCAATGTTAAGCAAAGCATAATGTACATTCTTTAGGTTGTACTTAACCTTATTTTTCTTGTTATTTGCCATAACGAAAACCTTCCTTTCCTAAGCTATTTCAAAAGAAAACAGGACTTCATGCAGCTTTTCTGATTCAATCCATGTTTCCGATTGTGTATAAAAAATACCGTGTCTATCCAACACGGCAGTTACTTTTTCTTCCACAGATATGTCTTTCCTATCTGTATAAAGTTCAATTCTTACTTCGTTTGTCTTGTAATACACTCTTCCGTCTGCTGCAAAGTTATCAGTACCGGGAATGAGATAACAGATAAACGGAGGTTCTGGACTTTCTCCTTCTGCGAAATGATCATAAGCAAAAGGGATGTCCATTTCTTCAATGATTTGTATCAATTTATCCATAGCCTACCTCAATGCTTTCTCGATTTCTCGCTCCAATGTTTCCACGCCACGCTCCTCGGCAGGTGCAATGTGTGGCTGTGCCTTGGTTCTTCCGCCACCACGCTTGGCATGGCCAAACTCCAATAAATGTGCTAATTGATATTTACTTGGAGAATACACCGTGACCTCAAGAGAATTTGCTGTCTCTTTTGTGGTTTTTGCAGTCCAGCTCTTTGCATATTTTCCCGTATCCTTTGGAGCGATACTCTGAATATCTTTCTTCACGGAAGTACCTGCTTTTTTCACAGCTGCTTTCATATCATCCGTGGCCATATCTGCATATTCAGTAAGCCCCTTCATAATTTCCGTAGCAAGCTGGTCAATTTTGACTGTATTTCCCATCGCTACCTCCTTACCTTCTGACATTTGAACTTCACAGATTTTCTCTTGTAGTTCATGTGGTCAATGGAGAGAATATTGTAGATAGCATCATTAAAAAGGATGCGATATCCGGTGCTTTCAATCTTCGACACTAATCGGCAATATCTGACAGAAAAACTGATGTCAGAGTCATCAACCACAAGTCCTGCTACAGTCTTTTCTGTTCCACCCTCACCACTTACTGTGGCGTGGCAGGAATAATAATCCTCCCAGGTATTTATGTGATTTCCGATTTTGTCTGTCTGAACCGCATTCTTTTGAAACAGTATCCTTACATTCATCAGTGCAATATCCACCTAAAACACCTCCCGTCTATTCCCAAATAATAGGGAACGCAGGGTAAGTGTTAAAGCATGGTGGTCTGCATCCTCACGATGCTCGTACAGATAGGCTGTGGCATACATGACTGCGGTCTTTGTATAATGGTCATTTTTGTAAGGTTCCAGACTATCAACTCTCATAATGTCCATAACCATTTTTTCTGCTGCTCCTTCCAAATGACGGATAACAGCATCGTCATCATCAAAGTCCACTTTCAGATACTCTTTCATTTTCTTTAGTGTAACCAGCACATTGCCACCACCTTTCATAAATCAAGGGAGTAACGATTCGTTACCCCCTCTGTGTCATTTAGGCACCTGCTTTAGAAACGGATGCCTTTGTTCCAATCTTAAGAATCTGCACTGCCTCTGGAAGGATAAGTTTTCCGTCAACTCTCTCTTTTGCTACAAAACCAATCATGCCATTACCTGCAAAAAGTTCTGTAAGCTGTTTGAAAGAACGAGTGCCTCTGTCTCCGATGTTATAGTACTGATAATCACCAAATGCGATACCATCTGTAGGGCAGAATGGTGATGTGTGTACTGCATATCCGAGAAGTCTATCCGGCTCTCCCTGAGTAAGTGCAGGCTGCCACATAAATGCTCCGTTATTATCCTTAAGGGTACGAATTGCAGCAATCGTCTGGTCATTCATAATGAAAGATGCATTCTTTCTATATGGACGCTTAAGTGCATATACAAGATTGATAATATCGTCAGCCTTAAGTGTTGTAGTACTTCCTGCAACAGTACCTCCGCCATTTTCTGCGAAAAGGCCAAGAGGCTGACCTACACCGCTACCATTAAGGAATGCATCCTCTTCTGCATTAGCGAGAGCCTTGCCGAACTGGTCGATAATATAATTCTCAAGACCGAATGCATTATCGTAGAGAAGTTCCTCTGTCACCTTAATTGCAACATGAAGTTTGTGAGCATCAAGCAAAATCTGGTCGAATGTTGCATCACCAAACTGTAATGCTCCACCTTCCTCAATCCACGCAGCCGCAGGCTTTGTTGCTGCAATATTGATCTTGTGTTCCCCGGATGTGGTAATCTTGTGACCTAACTTTCTCATGATATTTTCTTCTGAAAGTACATCAATGAGTCTGTTATCATATTCCTCCGGCACAAGGTAACCACCGTCTGCATCCACACCTTCCTGCAGAACATTTGCAATCTGTCTGAAGTTGGTACGAAGTGCAGTGAGCATTCCTTCTTTGTACTCATCAGAGGCTCTTCCAGTCTTTACATCCTTTGGCTTATCTGTGATAGGTCTAGCCACAATCGGTGTGTTTACGGGTTTCTTAAGTTCATTCTCCATAGCATCCATCTGCTCCATTCTTTCGATTTCAAGACCGTAGTCCTTGATTTTCTTTTCCATTGCTGCATAGATCTTTGCATCTTCATCGGAAAGCAATCCGTCCTTGTCGCGCTTGCTTTCAACAAATGCCTTTGCACCTTCCCATGCCTTGTTTCTTGCTTCTCTTAATTCCTGAATCGTCATAATCGTTTACCTCCAATTTTTGATTAATGTGAGCCTCTCCATAAGCGAATCGGCTGTGGTTTTCTTTGTTTCTTTAGGCTGTATTCTGCACTTGTCAGACAGCTTATCCATAAGTGAATTGGTTACTGCTGCACGAGAATAAAGAGTCACTCCCTTATCCTTCTCGTCTTCGTCCTCATCATCTTCATCTGCTATATTTCTCTTTAGGATTTCATCTGCAAATCCAAGCTCTACTGCAGAGTGGGCATTCATCCAGGTTTCAGCATCCATAAGATGTGAAATCTTGGAACGGGAAAGACCTGTCTTGATTTCATAGGCATTGATGATAGACTCCTTAACTTCGGATAACATGGAGATTGCTTTCTCCATCTCATCCTTATTGCCCCATGCCATAGTCATAGGATTATGAATCATCATCATGGATACGGGCGATACATACACCTTCGTTCCTGCCATTGCAATTACCGAGGCAGCGCTGGCAGCAATGCCATCAATCTTGATGTTGACATTCCCCTTATACTCGATGAGCATATTGTAGATTTGTGCAGCCGCCACGCAGTCACCACCTGGGGAGTTAATCCATACCGTAATGTCACCACTCCCAGCATTTAACTCATCTTTGAAAAGCTGTGGTGTGACATCATCATCAAACCAACTTTCCTCTGCGATGGTCCCGTTTAGATACAGAGTTCTCTCCTGAGTCTGCTCCATCGTCTCCTGGTTCGTTACCATCTTGTTCTTCCACTTCCAGAACTTCTTCATCTACTTGCTCCTTTCCACCGTTTGCAAAAATTCCTGCATCGGCTAGTTTTGTCATATTTCCATTGATGAGGTACAAGTCCCCACCATCCTCGGCTGGAATACGGTCGAGGTTTTCAAGTTCACGGATATCATTTGCTGACATCCAGCCATTCTGTCTTGCAGTGGCATAACCGTTCATACGGCTTTGATAATCACCACGAAGAAGACCGTCCACATTGAACTTGACAAAGAATGTGTTCTTCTCATCTTGAGATAGTAGCGCTCTGTTAATGCTCTGCTCCCATCTCATCAGCCACGGCTCCAATGTGTACTTCACAAATTCAAGTGACTGTTGCTCAATATTAGAAAAGCTCGACTTCTCAAGGTCACCAACCATATGTGGTGGCACTCTGAAAATTCGAGCAATTTCATCAATCTGAAATTTTCTTGTTTCAAGAAACTGAGCCTCATTCGGTGAAATAGAAATCGGTGTATATTTCATGCCTTCTTCTAAGATTGCTACCTTATGAGAGTTCTTTCCATTAAAGCCTTTATTCCAGCTTTCCCTTACTCTGTCCGGGTCTTTGACCGTTCCAGGATATTCAAGGATTCCACCCGGAGTGGCTCCGTTCGCAAAGAACTTGGCTCCATATTCTTCTGTTGCAATAGATAGACCAATTGCGTTCTTGGCCATAGCAATTGGCGAGTATCCCACCAAACCATCAAAACCGAGACCCGGAATATGAAGTACCTCTGATTGTTTCAAATTCACAGTTCCGTTTTTCATAGTAGGTGCATCAGAATCTGAAACTTGATACTGATAAAAAATATGACCTTTTTCATCACGGTCTACTGTCATTCGATTTGGCATAAGCGGATACAGTCCTATCACTTCACCCTTACCATTGCGAATAATCTGTGCGTAGGCATTGCCCCACAGCAAAAGGTGAGTCATCAAGGTTTCCCTAAAAACAAATGATGTCATTTCAGGATTTGGTTCATCGTGGAGTAAAAAATAAAGCGGATGTTTTACCGCTTTTTCCTTGCCTCCGTTATTCGTGTATTTGTATAGATGAACGGGAAGTCCTGCAATTGCCTCAGATAAAATTCTGACGCAGGCATACACCGCAGTCATCTGCATTGCAGACCTTTCATTGACTGGTTTACCGGCTGTACTTCCTCCAAATAGGAATCGATAACTGCTACCGTTGATACTGTTCTTGGGTGCATCCCTTGACCTAAAAATACCTGTAAATATTCCCATACGCATTCACGCTCCTTCCTAAATAAAAAGAATGCCACGGTTATCATATACAGATTCCGTATTGACATTCCCACATCTGATTGCACGGTCAAGTCCCATGATTGTGGCAACCGCACCATCTATCTTTTCTGTTGATTTTTCCTTATCTGCCTTGATATTGCCTGCTGGGTCAGTTCGTATGAAGATGTTATCCATCATCCAACGAAGAACGGGATGACCACCATGAGCAATCTTCTGCTCCAAGGTTAATTTCATCAATTCTTTGGTTGGTGGTGACATATCCTTAAATCCTTGTCCGAATGGAACTACTGTAAATCCCATACCTTCCAAGTTCTGCACCATCTGAACTGCTCCCCAACGGTCAAAGGCAATTTCTCGGACATTATATTTCTCACCGAGTCTCTCGATAAATTTCTCAATGTAGCCATAATGAACTACATTGCCTTCCGTTGTTTCAAGGAACCCTTGTCGCTCCCACACATCATATGGGACATGATCTCGTCTAACTCGCAGTTCCAAGTTATCTTCCGGTATCCAAAAGTAGGGAAGAACGATATATTTATCATCCTCGTCCATAGGAGGAAATACCAAAACAAATGCTGTAATATCCGTAGTGCTTGAAAGGTCAAGTCCTCCATAACAAACACGTCCTTCCAAATCTTCTGCATCCACTTTGAAATTGCATTTATCCCACTTATCCATTGGCATCCAACGAACTGCCTGTTTTACCCATTGATTAAGCCTTAACTGTCTGAATGAATTCTCTTCTCCCGGATTTTGCTTTGCCGATTCACACGCAGCCTTTACTTTATCTATGCCTACTGTAATTCCAAGAGAGGGATTTGCCTTCTTCCATACTTTTGGATCAGTCCAATCATCCGACTCATCTGCTCCATAGATTACCGGATAAAAAGTAGGATCAATCTTTCGTCCTTCCAAGATGTCCTTTGCCTTTTGGTGCGTTTCATAGCAGATAGAATTGGTATCCGTTCCCGCTGTTGTGATAAGGAAATACAGTGGCTGCATCCTCGCATCACCAGAGCCTTTGGTCATAACATCAAATAGCTTTCTATTTGGTTGCGTATGAAGCTCATCAAATACAACTCCGCTGATATTAAATCCATGCTTGGAATAAGCCTCTGCCGATAACACCTGGTAGAAGGAATTGGTCGGTGCATAGACAATTCTCTTCTGGGAAGTCAGTATCTTCACTCGCTTTGAAAGGGCCGGACACATACGCACCATATCAGCGGCAACATCAAATACAATCGTTGCTTGCTGACGGTCAGCAGCACAGCCATAAACCTCGGCTCGCTCTTCTCCATCGCCACAACAAAGAAGAAGTGCAATCGCAGCCGCAAGCTCTGATTTACCCATCTTTTTTGGAATTTCTACATAGGCAGTTGTAAATTGTCGATATCCATTCGGTTTCAGCGTTCCGAAGATATCTCTTATAATCTGCTCTTGCCAATCAATGAGTTCAAACGGCTTTCCTGCCCACGTTCCTTTGGTATGGCAAAGGCTCTCTATAAAAGCAACCGCAAAATCTGCTGCATCTTCATCATATACAGATGTTTTTTCCTTAAACTTGGTTGGTTTATATTTCTTTAACTTTCGCAATTTATCACTTCCTTCCACGAAAAAAGGACCCCATCGGAGTCCTTCGTTTCAAATAATTGTTGTTTAGATTCTTGTAAATGCCCAAGCCACTGCATGACCTGCATCCTCGAATCCTTCTTCTGAAATCTCGATAAGGTTCAGCCTGCATTCAATGTCCCCATATCCTGTTTCTTCCGGAGTTTCAATGAACTCATAAATGGCTGCTGTGTTGCCGCCTGCGTAGGTCATCGGTGCAAATATTACTTTATCCCCCATTCTCATAAGGGCATCGTAGCAGTTGCTCATCTCCATTCCTATCTTCTCAAGGGTTGTGCAGTTTGGAAATCTGTATCCTCTGTGTTCTGTGTAAAATTCTGTTTTCTTCATGGTTAAGTACCTCCGTTTGTTTTCCTTTGGGTAGTACTATATATCACTCTAAAAGCACATATTATCAAGCTAATAACAGACATAAATGTAACAATTATTACATCCGAAAACTGTGTATTTTATGACTGTCTGTTTCTATGAATTGTAGCCAGAATTTCTTCCTGTTCCTTCTCATCCACACCCATCGTGGCGAGAGCCTCTCTCGTCCCACAGTCCGGGCAGATAAGGGTCTGATTGTCCACTCTTGATAGAGCTGGTGGCTCATGGTATCTGCTCCCACACTTGGGGCAGATTCTAAAGCCAAGTGAAATGATGTTTGTTTCTTTCATGACCTGCTACCTCCTCTGCTTTTATTTGTGCCTCGGCAAGATAATGCTCATCGAATCCAAAGCTGATATATCCTTCAAGACAGGTTTTAACATAGGCTAGGCTTGGAACTCCAATCTTCCTATCCTCGTGCATGATGTAAACAAAGCACTTTCTGTTTCGCACCTTGCCCGATCTGATGCCCTTAATCGGCAGTGTCAGTTCCTTCTTGTAGTAGAAGGTAGGGAATCCTTCGTAGCGGTCAAGTGCCGCCTCGTCAGTCTCTGTGACCGACCACACGGCAACTGGAACCTTGCTGCCTTCCTTCTCTTCAATGGTAAGGTATGCTCCCGTCTGACTACCTTTGAAAAGCAGTTTATATCCTTCAATCTCCGAAGTTCCCATGATTCTTGCCCCTGGGCATCGCATTCTCATCTGTCTGATGTTTAGGTTGCTGCCGTAGGCGATGTAGTATCGTTTTTCCATAATGGTGTCCATCCTTTCCGAAGGGTAAGATGTAGGGGATACCCTTCTACCACCTAAAGACCGCCGCAGCGGTCGGAGGTTAGGTGGCAGGAGGCTATCTCCTGCGATTCTCATTTGTCGATTCGGTCGGTGCTTCTGCTTCGCATAGGTGTCCACTGGACACCCGCACCCTTCAAGCAACTCTTCCGTTTCGGAATGCTGTGTCTCCTGCAAGTTTCCTTGTTAAGATTTCCCTTGCTGTTGCAAATTCCTCACCGATAAATCCAAGGCGAAGGAGCCAAGTTCTCATTGCGTATTTTGGATTTTCGTTCTGCTGTGGCTTTGGACTTGCTGTTCTGACTTCCTTTGCCATCTGGCTAAGTGCTAGGCAAAGCTGAATGTAGCTTTTAAGCTGTCCTGCGTGAAGGCCATTCAGTTTTCCGTCTGCAGGTGCATCGAATTGGAAAAGTCGGAACTCGACTGTACCCTTTGTGAAGGTTGCGTGGTAATTAAGCATATGGTATCGGCTGTCGTTGTAGTGTTGACTTCTGCCGTAGTTTGCTCCGTGGCTTGTGTACCAGATGTCTGCAAGGGCTGCCATTGTCTTTGGCTTTCTCTTGTTGACCTCTTCAAGGAATCTTGGATCAACCGTTCTGCAGTACCTTCTCATTCGGTTTCTGTCAAGGTTCAGGGCATCTGCAAGAAGACTTTCGTGGCTCGCCATAATGTTTGCAAGGTTTCTTAAGGTCTGTGGTGTATGACCCTTTGCTCCGATGTGAATGTGTACTCCGCAACCTCTTGTTGCATCGCTCTTTGCTCCTGCGTGTCTGAGCTGTCTGATAAGTTCCTGCAAGGTTGGAATGTCCTCGTAGGTAAGAATCGGAGTTACCAATTCGCATTTCTCACTGTCGCATCCTGCAATGCTGACGTCCTTCTGGAATTTCCATTCTCTGCCTTGCTCGTCCCAAGCTGACCAAGTTTCGTATCCGTTTCTGCTTGCTGTATATTCGTGTCTGCCTGTTCTGAAGTATGTGGCTGCAATCTTCGCTGCCTTTTCTCTTCGGATGCTGTTCATTTCAACCTCAACTCCGATGGTCTGCTTTTTCATTTCTTTAATCTGTCTTGCTATTTTTTCGTTCATGGCTGTGCCCTCCGTGTGTTTATTTTCCCTTTCGGTAGTACTATATATCACTCTAAAAGCACATATTATCAAGTCACATTACTACACAATTATCTGCTTTTGTGTCTGGGCAGATATTGTGTATTTTATGCCTATTCTTCATCAGTTGCTGTGGGCATTCCAAGAGATAGTTCCACATGGATTTTGCTGTATCTCTCATGCTCACTGCCTTCTGATCCTGCCATTGCCCGAAGGTAAAATTTCATAGCCTCTTTTCTGCTGTCCCATACCTTGGTATCGCCATAGCAAGTGACTGTCACTGCATCCAACCTTCTGCAGCTGTCCTCTCCATAGACTACATTCAGTCCTGAACCATTGTCCCAAGCAACCATAATGCTTGCTGTATCATCCACACCTTTGACTGTCCCCTTGGTTCCAATCGGTGGTGCCTGCACATCATCCATTCGCACCAGCTCTACCCTTGAACCGATCGGATATTCTTTTCTTACCTGCTCTACAATCTCTTTACTCGGAAATCTCATTGCTTTCTGCCTCCTTCTTTGCTCCACTCTTAAATGCTGATGAGCCATCAAGGTTCTGAAGTAATATCTTTCTGTCAGCCTTGTATTCTGCTCCGATAAATCCAAGTCTTAAAAGGAAACATCTGAATGCATATTTTTCATTGTCCACAGCTTTCTCCGTTGCATTGATTCGTTTCTGCTCTTTGCTCATTTTGCAAAGGGCTGCAATAAAATTTTGGTAGGCTCTGCAGGTGTCCGCATCGAGAATTTCAGAAAACCAAGGGAATGAAACCTTTTCAGGGTCGACTTCAATTCTGATATCATCCACTCCCAAGGCTTTCTTTATAAGGGTAGTCTTTGCCTCAAGTAACTTCGTAAGGTTTCCGACCAAAACATTCTCAAGCGGAATCGCCACCGTAAGCCCCACGCTTTCGCTCTGTGGCATTTCTTCTGGCTCTTCGGCTTGTTTCCTCGACCTGCTCCAACTCTTCGCTGTTTTCGGCAGTAAAGCCCCTGTCTGCAAGTTTCTGCAGAAGGTCTGTAATATCCTTGGGAAAAATATTCTCCTCAAACTCTGCTCCGCCATTCTTGTCGATGATCAGTCCGCCAAAGTCATAAGCCATCGTTGGCATTCCCATGTACTTTGGCTTTGTTCCAAGGATTTCTCCAATGGCTGTAACCAGTGCTTTTCTGTCTGCTCCTGCTTTGTTAAATTCAACTCTCATTTATGAGTACCTCCTTCGTTTTTCGGTACTACATATATCACTCTAAAGCCTTTATTTATCAAGCAATTATTGTGAAAATAAATGTAGAATAAGCACCGATTTATTCTGTGGATTGTTGTGCATAGTACACTATCCCGGAAAGCACAAAGCAGACATTCGGAAGTGCCACACCATTGCCCCACATCTTATATTCTGCCGAATCAGAATGAGGGTCTTGCAGCCACTTGAATATCTGCTTTCTTGTTTTTGGTTTTGTCGATTTTCCTAATATTTTACGATGGGTTTCAAATACATCTTCCCAAAAGTCCAGCTCCTCTTCACTTGGAATTTTCGTTCCAAGGTCACTGCACCACCAATCTGGGAATCCTTGTAATCTTGCACACTCAGTCGGTGTCAGTCTTCTGACGATATATTGCGGTTCATTTACAATCGGTGGGTCTTTATAATCCGATGCCACCAAAGTTCCTGCTAGGTTCTCTTCAGCTGATGTATGGAAAGAACTCTTGCTTGTACAGTACACGGGATGTGCCACACCACTTGCACCTGCTGCCACAAGTGTTGGTTCCACCTCTTCCTCTATCTGAAAGCTAAACTTTGCATTGTAGCCTTGGTTCATAGCAGGTCTGCCGATACCAAAAGAAGGCTCTGCTACAAAGTTCTCTTCTGGATTACCCATCATCTGCGATGACGGACCCTTGGGACCATCGTTAGCAGAAAGAGTCGCATGAATGTCTGCAAATGCCACTGCGTGTTGCTCCGTAGCATTTAAGGTGTACATGACATCCGATTCCTTATAGCCATCTCCCTTGTGGGAAGGACGGGTGCCATTACCTTCAATGACCGCAATGCCGCCTTGATTGCAAGTAGGATTTCCACCATTGGCATCCAGGGTTCTTGATGTATCTGCCTCATAAAATCCGCTCTTGGGATTATCTGATTTCATGGAGTTACTGTTCTTTGAACACACGCCAAAGGCAATCGGCTGGAATAAGGTCTGATCATTATTTGTGCTGAGGGTAGCTGAAAGGTCATCTTGCACTAAAGCACCTTTGCCGCCACCTTCACAACCACATCTGATTTTCATTGTCTTCGGAGTCTGCACCACAAAAGGCTGATTGTTTCCACCCATTCCAAAGGTAGAAAGAATCGTCTGTGACACATCAAGCGGCCCCGTGTATCGACTGTCTTGTGAATGATTTTCAAACATTAGGCTGGGGTGGCTTGTCTCTCCAAAGCCTTCTTCAGTACAATTGGCAGTTCCTTGCCACGACTTGAAGCCCTGCGGAGTATACCTAGACACGCCCTCGGACTCAAATAATATTTTTCCTGCACACCCTCCATCAAAATCTGCGACAAGGTAGATGCGTTGTCTTCTCTGGGGAACACCCCAATACTGAGCATCAAGGAGTCTCCATGCGACACTGTAACCGTCTCCCATAATTCTTCCTGCGTTTTCCCACTTTGAAGGTTTAGGCACAGATACTTCGCTGTCTTTGATTTTGCAGATTTCTGTGAGGACTGCTTTGAAGTCTTGTCCTTTGTTTGATGAGAATGCTCCTGGGACATTTTCCCAGACGATAAATCTTGGATATTTGCCATCGGTCTTACACCTCATTTCTTTCACGATTCTGATTGCTTCATAAAACAGACTGGAGCGTGAACCATCCAGCCCATTTCTTTTCCCAGCAACACTCATATCCTGACAGGGACTGCCAAACGAGATGATGTCCACGGGTTCAATATCTCCGCCCTTTATTTTGGAGATATCCCCCAGGTGTTCCATCTGTGGCAGTCTTTTTGTTGTAACACGAATAGGAAAAGGCTCGACCTCAGATGCCCACAAAGGGGTAATTCCTGAAATCAAGCCTCCCAAAGGAAATCCGCCGCTGCCGTCAAACAGACTTCCAAGTGTTAAATTATTCTTCTGCATCTGCTCCCTCCACCTCTTTTACAAGGTCGGAGTACATGATCTTCTCTCCGTTTCTGATTACAAATACATTATCTGCGTCATTAGTATCCTCCACATATCTGCGAAGAATAACCGATGCATATTTCTCATCAAGTTCCATCGTATAACAGATTCTGTTCATCTGCTCACAAGCCATAAGAGTTGAACCACTGCCGCCAAATGTGTCTACAACAATGGCATTTGCCTGGGATGAATTTCCGATAGGATATCCCAAGAGGTCAAGTGGCTTTGATGTCGGATGATTCTTATTTTTCTTTGGCTTATCGAAGTTCCAAACTGTAGTCTGACTTCTGTCTGAAAACCATTTGTGCTTGCCATTCTGCAAAAATCCGTAAAGCACAGGTTCGTGCTGCCACTGATAATCACTTCTTCCAAGCACTAGAGAATTCTTAACCCAGATACAGCATCCTGCAAGATGAAATCCTGCATCCTGGAATGCCCTTCTGAAATTCAAGCCTTCTGTATCTGCATGGAACACATAAGCAGCACCGCCGCTTTCCATGTTGTCCACGATATTCTTAAACGATGCAAGAAGGAACTGATAGAAATCATCACCCTTGATGCTGTCATTCTGAATGGTAAGTCCATCAGAGGATTTGAAAGATACACCATAAGGAGGGTCAGTCATCAGAAGGTTGGCTTTCTTCCCATCCATAAGTGCTGCTACATCTTCCGCCTTGGTTGCATCCCCACACATCATTCTGTGTCTGCCTACTGACCAAATATCTCCTCTTTCAACAAAAGCTGCTTTTTCCAAGGCATCATTCAAATCAAAATCATCATCATTGGCATCGCTCTTGCTGTCTCCTGCAAAAAGATCTGCAAGATCATCGTCAGAAAAACCCGTAAGAGATACATCAAAGTTCTCTCCCTGCAATGCCTCGATTTCTACTCGCAAGAGTTCTTCATCCCAACCTGCATCCATTGCCATTCGGTTGTCAGCAAGGATATATGCCTTCTTCTGAGCATCGGTTAAGTAGTCCACAAATACACAAGGGATTTCCTTGATTCCTTCTTCCTTTGCGGCCATCAATCTTCCATGTCCTGCAATCACATTATAATCCGCATCAATAATAACGGGATTTACAAAGCCAAACTCACGAAGAGATGCACGAAGTTTTGTGACCTGCTCCGGGGAGTGGGTTCTTGCATTATTGATATATGGAATCAGCTTTTCGATATCCACAAGCTGCATTTCAGTTGTTGTCTTCATACGCACCCTCCTTAAATCAATCCCCATTCAGCGAACTTCTCAAATCCGCCAAGTGAAGTAATAAACTCACGAGCCTCTTTCACGATATCTTGATATGGGACGCCATCTACAGTTTCATCTCCAATTGCACAGCTAAGTTTCACAGGCTTACCCGTTTTCTGTGCTTTTAAGAATGCGTGAATATTTACACTTACATCTGCTTTGGATAAGTCCTTACCGTGAAGTCCTCCACCCGTTACTGCATCACCCATATCAGAACCAAGTTTTCTGTTAGTTGCTCCCGTATCTACATTTGTTCCGCCAACCCAATCGCCTAAAGGATTAATCTTCGCACTTGGATATTCTTCCTCAAGATCCGGTGTTCTTGCATTGCTCTGACAGATAATAAGGCTCTCGCCATCAAGAATGTACTTTCCATCAAATGTGTACTTTTCATAGATCTCACGAGCAATCTGTGATAATTTCTTCTGCTCATCAGTAATGGGCATTCCCTTAAAAATACCGTTATCGCCACATCTGATTTTTCCATTCTGATTTTCTGTCAAATGATAATCCTGCTTTGTAATCACAGTATCAACATCAACAAGTCCATCAATGCGATGCACGATATCGACTACTTCATATCGCTCAATCTCTGCCGTGGTTTCAATGATAACCAGGCATTTGCCATGACCATTTAATACTTCCACTGCAATCTTTGGATTTTCTTCTTTGCTGTATGCCAAATCAACAATGGCACCTGCAATTCTATCCGCCACTTTATCCGGGTGGCATGGATTTACTTTTTCAAACATATGATTTCCTGCCTTTCATTTTATTTTCCGCCTTTTCTGGCACGGAGCAGTCTCTCCATCACATCATCCTGTGGTGTTGTTCCTGCGTATTCAATGGAACTGTTCTCCCTTACAATCTGATAAATCTGATACCAGGATTGGTTTGCTTGCTTTGTGAACTGTTGGAGCATCGACACATACGGACTTGCGATTGCATTTCCTGTGGTCGGATGCTTTGCAAGAAATCCATATTCAGATATACACTGCTCACACTGAATCTGTCTTGCCACGCTCATGGCATACTGATTGATAAGCTGTGTATTCACAAGTTCAGTGCAGCCCACTTTCTTCAGCCACTCCCATGTTTCTTCAAATACCTCTTCAGCACATAGGTCTGTTCCATTCTTCTGTTTTGCTTTCATATATTCCTTGACCGATGGCATATCCACACCTTCAAGGTTCGGTGCATCGGGCAGGTCAATTACTGTAGCAGTCTTGCCCGCAGAGATTTTCTCCGTCAGAGCCTTTCTTTTTGGACCACTTCCGGGTCTTGCACCGCCTCTAGCTGTACCGTCTTTTGCCATAAAATTTTCACCTCGATTCTGTCCGGGCCCTATATACCCCGTTTGAATACCTATTTTTGTGCGTGTGACCCCCCGCCCGTTCCACGGGACCTAAACGACAGAGATTTTGACCGCCCCTGTGGTCAGCTGTGGTTATGCCATCTGTCACCGCTCTTTGCATGAATTCGTGCGTGACACTCTTTACATAGTGCAATGAGGTTCTCTCTGTCATGCGTTCCACCTATCGACAATGGTAACTTGTGATGGATCTCCTCGGTAGCTTTGTAAATGTTCTTCTTTAGGCACTCCTCACACAAAGGATGTGCTGCAGCATAGCTGTCACGGATTCTCTTCCAAGCTCTGCCGTATCTTTTTTTCACAGCAGGGTCACGGTCATAACGCTCGTACCTCTTGTTCTCCTCTTTGGTATGCTCCTCACAGAACCTACCGTCACAAAGGTTCGGACAACCCGGATAAGAACAGGGACGCTTTGGTTTCCTTGGCACTTGCTCCACCTCCTCCTTGCATAAGAAAAGCCCTGCAGGTTGTTGCACCCACAAGGCTTGTTTCCATTTTTTCTACAATACCATAATACTACTTATGGCTGTGCCAATCTACGGCAAAGTGTGCCAACCTTATTCCGGCACAATAAAATTTGCTAATGCTGATGCATGGATACGGTGTACAGTACGGTTGGAAACACAAAGGCGGTCTGAAATCTCCTGCCATGAGAAGTTGTTGAAGTAACGATAGGTAAGAAGCAAACGTTCCTCTCTGTCTTCCACTTTCTCCAAGGACTCACTGATCTGTTTCTTTAACACCACAAGCTGACATAGTTCCTGGTGAATCTTCTGCTCCATCTCCATAATATCCGACAGGTACTTTACGAATGGCGGGTCATAGTTTTTGGAACTCTGTACACGCTCATCAAAGTTCGGACTGGAGATTCTCCCTGCCAAATCTCTTAGATGCTCCAGCTCTTCCACATCAGAATCAATTAACTCATTGAGTCTGTATGCCTGCATCAAATATTCTTTTGCTGTCATAAGCCTAACCTCCGAAAATATAAATTTCCCTCGGATTGACTCTGATTTACTCTGATTTACAATTCTGCTTTTACTGCATCGATCAGTGCCGATTGTGTGCTGTCCTTTTCCTGCAGTGCTTTCATGATTCTCTCATCCACAGTATCCTTGGCTAAGATATGGATGTTAGTCACAGTCCCTTCACTCTGACCTTGGCGATAAAGTCTTGCCACAGTCTGTTGGTAAAGTTCCAAACTCCAAGTAATGCCAAACCACACAAGGGTGGAACCACCACTCTGAAGATTAAGTCCGTGACCTGCTGATGCAGGATGAATCAATGCTACGGGAAGTTCTCCCTTATTCCATTTCTTGATACTGGCATCACTATCCAATTTTTCAAAAGGGATATCTTTCGATTTAAGCCTTTCCTCAATTCTCATAAGATCATGCTTGAACCAATATGCCACAAGGACTGTTTTGCCATTGGCAGCTTCGATAATATCCTCCAAAGCATCAAGTTTTCTCTCATGAATAGAAAGAATACTCTCATCATCTGCATACACTGCACCATTTGCCATCTGTGATAACTTTCCGGAAAGAGATGCTGCATTTGCCGCTGTAATTTCTCCCTCCGGAAGTGCCAATACGAGTTCTGCTTTCATATCCTCATACTTCTTCTTTTCTTTTTCCGATAAATGCACCATATATTTTGAACTTACAAGTTCAGGCATTTTCAAATGGTCTTTTGCTTTCATGGAAATTGTAATATCGGATATTTTTTCATATATGGCTTTCTCTGCTCCTGGCATTGGCTTATAGCTGTAAACGATAGGACCATTCATTTTATCCGGCTTGAAATATGTCATTCTGTACTGACCGATAAATCTTCCAAGCCTTACTCCCATATCCAGGATTTTGAACTCTGCAAATAAATCCATAAGTCCGTTACTTGAAGGTGTACCCGTAAGACCTACGATTCTTTTAACTTTCGGTCTTACTTTCATAAATGACTTAAACCTCTTAGCTTGATGATTCTTGAAAGAACTAAGCTCATCAATAACCACCATATCAAAATCAAATGGAACTCCGCTTTTCTCAATCAGCCACTGAAGATTTTCTCTGTTGATGATATAAATATCTGCTTTTTGCTTTAGAGCCGACAGCCTTTCAGTTTCTGTGCCAACTGCGATAGAAAACTGTAAGTCTTTTAAGTGATCCCATTTTTCAATTTCATCTGACCAGGTATTTCTTGCTACCCTTAAAGGTGCTACCACCAAAATACGATGTGCATCAAAATAATCGAAAAGCAGATCATTTAATGCTGTCAGCGTGATGCTCGTTTTTCCTAAACCCATATCAAGTAGGACTGCTGCAATCGGATGTGTTTCAATATAACGTGTGGCGTACTTTTGATAATCATGTGGTTCGTATTTCATCAATCACACCTCCAATCTTTTCTGCATCATCTATAACATAGACTCGAAACCCCAGTCCCATCAAAATTTTATGCCTCGCTACTTGCAAAGGCCTCGGTTTCTGCCCCGGTGCTTTTAATTCTGCAAAAGCAAACTTACCTCTTGGAAGAAGGATAATTCTATCAGGCATTCCGCTCATTCCAGGAGATACAAACTTCGGACAAATACCACCTTGCTTTTTGACTTCTCGCACAAGTCTTTGTTCTATTTCTTTTTCACGCATAATGTCCTCCAATCTCTTAATGGTGGAGGTCTATAAAGGTCATTTCTAAAACTTTATATAGAGTGATTTTTTACCAAAAATTCTGCCCTAAAGGGGTTTTATATAATGACTTCCTATGACCTCCACCCTTGAATGCATTAATTATCTAAAAAGTCTGATTTTAAGCGTATTCCACGGACTATCACACCCGCTTTCGTTTTCTTTCTCTCAAAACCTGCATTCTCAAGTGCCGTATAAAAATCTGTGGTACTTCTCGTATATTCTCCCGTCCTTGCACAGTAAGAACGATACTCCTGGTAGAACTCTCCTGACTTCTGCTGGAATGTCACATCCACCTCACAGCACTCGTCCACAAATGCAGAGAACCAGTCATTGTTCTCACGATATTTATTGATGGCTGCCTCGACCACCTTTGGAACCTTTAATTTGTACTTGTTTTTGATGGCTTTCTCTGCTCCTTCGATAATCCATGAAAGCACAGCACCACCAGCATTTTCATAAAGGAAATCAGCATAATTTTTTCTATCACTATTTCCTGTAATCTTTGCATTAAAAGGTATAACAATAAGCCTTCGCCAGATACCATCATCATTAGCTCCCACCCTTGGGAGATGATTGGTATATAAGACGAGGGTGTGTGTCGGCACGTATTTGAACGGATCCTTATATTTCTTTTCAGCCGTAACTTCATCGGTAGAACAAAGCTGTTTTACAATGGAAGTATTAAGGCGCATTCCTTCTTCAAGTTCCGCTGCAATAACTAATCTCTTACCCTTAAGTTCTGCCATCTCCGGCTTTACATTACGCTTGCAACCAACTGTCAGAGCATCGGCTGAGATCGTTCCGCTGTACGTTCCAAGCACCCTTGCGATGGTATTCCAAAAGGTACTCTTACCATTGCTTCCCTCACCATATGCAATAACAAGTGCCTCAACATACACCTTACCGATTGCTGAAAGTCCGACAATCTGCTGAACATAATCCATTAGTTCTGCATCTCCACAGAAAAAGCTATCCAGGGCAGAAAGCCACAAATCCATACCTTCATCGCTTGGCGATACTGTAGTAATCTTTGTAATTAAATCTTCTGCTGAATGTTCTTTACTGTTTCCATTCTGTAAATCAAAGGTAGCTGTCGGAGTGTTCAGTAAAAACTCCTGGTTATCGAAATCTGTGATTTTCTTAAGTAACATAGGCTTTGCCGCCTGCAGTGCAGAGGTTACATACTTCATATCCCTGCGTTTCATAACGAAGGCATAATATTTTGATGCCATCACAAATTCCTTGAATGCCTTCTCACTGTTTTCATCGATGGCTTTTTCCAGTGCTTTACCACCTGCCATAACAACATCCTTATCAACACCTGCGTCAAGGAGTAACTTTTTCGCCTTCTCCACTGCTGCCGTCGCCTCCTTTAACTGTTCATCCAAAAATTCCTCGCAGGCACCAACGGCTAACTGCTTTGATTCCGACCAATGCGTACCGTCATAACGCATATAATCTGTGGAGTCTGTAAAGGCAAGTTCTCCTTCATACTCTCTTGCCAGAACCTTTGCTTGGCCAATATCAGAATAATCGTCTGGCTTTAAGCTGTATCCCGTATTAAATTCTTCGGGCGATACATAGCCGACCTGCGACTGTACCTTCTTACCGAATTTAATGGCACTGCTCCAAATAAGAGAAAGTTCACTATCCTCAAGTGGCGGATTGCAAAGAGCTGCCTTCTCAAGAAAAATATCATGAGCCTTATCTGTATTTCCGTATCTTTTTATAAGTTTCCCTGCAATATGGCTCATAGTACTGTTACGGGAACCTTCAACAATGCTCTGCGAATTATTGTCATATTCTGCAAAGTCCAGTTCATCCAAAAAATCCACAATTGTTCTGCTGCCTTCATGCCATACAATATCTGCAGGTGTATGTCCAAAGATAAATCTTGCAGCATCTAAAGCATTGTCATCAAAAAATGGGGCAATCTCCTGGAGTCTTGTTTTGATACCTGCGACCTCATCAGCTACAGTAATCGGTTCATGTGGGAAATAAATATGATGTCTTGGTCTTGCTGATTTATTACCTTTGACCTTTCCATCGTTACGGCTTGGAACAACGATGTAAGATACATCCGGGAACAGCTCCTCATACTTTTCAGGAGTAATCCAGTCTTTCGGATTGTCGCTGTGGTCATTATCACAATCCATAACTTCAACATCAGAAGATAGAAAATCATCAATACTGCGATGTGCTTTCTTAAATTCAGCACATACATGATCCCTTGCAATAACCGAAATCATATCGTCTTTATTTGTGATTACTGCTTTATTGGGATAGATGGTGTTTGCAGCGTTACCCACACAGCTTGCACTAAATATAGTCAATCTCATTACTGAATCTCCTCCATTTCATTGGTAAAATAACGAATTTTCATCTTTCTCTTTTCCGCCAAAGCAATCTCTCGCTCCATACCTTTTGAAACAAACTCACCGAACACCCATACCTCGGAACATTTACCCATAAGAACATAATTGATAGTATGAGTTGCAAGGTACCTCTCTTCCGGATTTTTATCGTCCATAAACTGTGGATATAAAAGATGTGGAGCAAGTGGTATCGCCCCTATATCAAGTGCAAAGCGACAGAACTTACGGGCTCTTTTTACATTCTTTGTAATCGTTCCACTGTATGGACTGCAAATATACACAAGAGGTCTATACTTTTCAGACAAGCAGAAATGGGCAGCCTTTTTAGCTGCCTTATCCTGCTTGTCGATATTCGTAAGTGCCTCATAGGTTGTTGGGTCGTTGTAACCCTCTGAGTTGTACTTATTAACCGACATATTAATCCTCCTGTTCCATCGTTGGTAAAATACCGTCAGATTTCAAAAGTTCATAGATGAACAAGCGTCCCTGCTGAGTCCAATAAGTATGAACTGCCGTATGCATTGTTCCGTCATTTCCTGGGTAGCTGTGTGTCTTTGTGTTGGTGTAACCCATCTCGGCATACTTCTGATACAAGAGCCAGATTTTATTGCCCTGCTTGTACTGCACACCCTTTTGATGCAGATACTGATTCATACGATTAGCCGACCAACCATAGTCCTTTGCAATCACAGAAATCGCAACCAGGTCTTTGCAGTTAAGCACTACATCGTAGTAGCTTGCCTTCGGTTTCATCTCCACAATCTGCTGATTCTGCACTGCTACAGTTTCTTTAAGTGCCTGGTTAATCTCACGCTCTGCCTTAAGCTGTAAAAGTGCCTCAATCAGCATATCCGGATTAGCAAGAACCTCGTCTACTGCATATACTCCGTGTCTTCTGATAGTTGGAAGAACCTCAGATGTAACCCAACGCTTGAACCTGCGAGCCGTAGGTAACTTGCTGCCAAGAATCAGACTGTAAAGACCACTTTCATTAATTACCGTCATTTCCTGTGTTCCACCAAGGGTGTCACATTTCGTTACTCCCTTATCTTCCTCATCAACATGGTCTGCAAGTGCCTTTCTTGAATTGCTGTAACCAAGAATTTCTGCAACATCACGTCCAACAAAATATGGCTCACCATTAATTGTTAATGTGCGGATAGAGCCAAACTCCGCATTTTTGAAAATTTGTAATTCGCTCATAAGAATTACCTCCGTAAAATTTATTAGAGGAACACCCTCTACTTGGTAGCCACGGCAGAGGGTGATATTGGACAGCTTTTTATAAAAACTTCAAATATTTTTTCTTGGCTCTCTGTAAACGCTTATATACCGTATCTCTTTTAAGGTCATGCATATCGGCATACTCTTCGGGAGTCACATCATCAAGTGCTGTTGCAATAAGCACATCCGCATATTCCGGGGTCAGCACCTCACGAATTTTCTGACAGAGTGCTTCATACTCAAACTTGTAATCTCTCTTTTCTTCATCTGTGTTATCAGCAACATAATCGAGACCGTCAATTTCTTCATCGCTCTCATCATCTGTAAAAGGTGCCCTAATCTCAGTTCTATGACGATTCTCTGTATGCCAACTGTTGTACTCACGCTTATTCATAAGGTCGAATACTTCTTGAACGGTTTCACACTTTTTTACCTGTTCCTTTTTATCTTCGGGTGCCTCCGCCAAACGCTGCTGATAGTCGATTTCGATCATCATGCTGTAATCACCGTCTGGTATTTCAATTGTTGTATACTTCTTATGACCGTTTTTCATGTTCTCTTCGTATAAAATATTGATTTTCATGTTTGCCTCCTAACTCGGAGGGCAACCATGACAGGGTATAAAAATAGGTCTGTGTCAGAGATACGCAGACCCACGGAACGAAAAAAGAGCGCAACGAGGAAAGGGTATCTCTTCACGGTTCAATCACTGTCTTTATCACAGTGAATTGAAACCTATGAGATATCCTGCCAAGATTGCGCACTCCGGCATGATTTACTATTTTTGACTTCTGAGGGATTTAACCCTTACATATACTTCTTCTCCGTTTGTTCCCTTGTCATATGCGATTTTTCACACTTGCAAATGGAGAAGTAATAAAAAAGGCCTGACAAAATACAGGTGTAATAAAACACCTATACTTCGTCAGGCCTGGCTCACTAAGATTTTTCTAACGGATACAGTAATTAAACCATATCATCTTGTGGCGATTCGCTCAGTACGAACTATTTGATTTAGAAAGCTAACGGCTATCACAGATTTACATAGTGGACATTTGATTTTTATGATTCCAACTGTTTCTTCCGGATTTGCGTCAAACAATCTTTTGTTTTTACAACATGGACACGCAACGTGTATTTCATGCATCTATCTTCGCCTCCCGTAAGAGGCCAGTTAAAGGGAAAGGTCAAACTGACCGTTATATTCTTCACTTTCCTTTGCACCTATTCCGTTACTCAATCCTAATGTAGCGATACTTTATTATATCGAACACTTGTTCTGCTGTCAATTACAAAACATCAAATAGTGTTGACGAAGTATGTATTTCCCTTTCGGGGCAGGCAGGTTGATTTTGTAATCATTTCACTGCCTGCTATTGTTGCCTATTTCTTAGGCTTGGTCTGTGCTAACGCACTTCCAGCAACTGACTTTGATATCCTGCTGAATCGACCATCACGAAGAACCTTACTTGCTTTTGAAGCAACAGGTCTTGATGTTTGCTTTGTATTTTTAGCCATGAAACTCACCTCGCTTTCCATTAAAATTGGCTTTTTTCAAGCTCACTTTAATTGTAATAAAAACGAAGAATAATAAATACTAGCTCAGTTGGGTAAAGGTTGGGGAGGAATTGGGGAAGAGTTGGGATAATGAAAAAAAGGGCAAAAAAATAGACCCCTTGCTTTCGCAAGAGGCCATAACAGCTCTAAAAATTATTCAATAAATAGTTCTGGAACATTGTACTGAATATCTGACGCTTCTGTTTCAACACCTATATTTCCACATTCAAGAATAGCTAATTTTATCTTCTTCACACCATCAACTTCAACAACATACTTCGAATAATTTGATGGTCGTTGAATAAATAGGGATGCTTCTCTTGAAAAGCCACTTTGTTGTAAAAATATTGTGTCTGGATTAGTTGTTCCATATTCTACAAACTCATACCAATCATTATCAAAATGATCAGCATTAAGTTCTTCCTTATGTACTGCTTTATACTCATGAGAGAACTTTCTAAAATAATTTGATATGCTGAATAACAAAACATTTTCAATTACGCTCAGCGACTCAGCAATAACCAAATTTTTATGATATTTTGAGTCTTTATCATATCTTTCTGCAACTCTATACTTACCCGACCAAACACCCGTATCAGGATTTTTCTCTTTATAAGTCACAGCACTACTCACTAGCACTTGTAATCCATTACCTCTAATCCAACGAAGCAAAATCGTTGAATACCAACGGATAACTGAGTCCAACCTATAGGTTCCTGGTTTTCCAAGAGTATCCTTTTCGTATATATCCCACTTGAATAACCTTCTTAGTTGCATCATAAAAGCAACAACTGCTTCAAAATCCACCTCATCATCTTCGCCAGTTAGTTGAGGATAGCACAGTCCTTGTACAATAGCATCGTGCAAATTTGATGCTTGGTCATATGATATCGTTATATCATCACTTGTATTTTCTATCGGAAAATTCTCTAGAATTCGTTGTTTCTGTTTATCAGTAATATATTCATCAAATTTTTGTGTTATCGGAGAATTTTCACCTGCCGCTAAATCTCTGATGTATATCAGACCAAATTTACGAAGTGCCTCAAAGTCCTGTTCTGTTGCCCTTTCATGACAAGTACTCATTTCTATATCCCCATCAGTAAGATCTCTGACGAGTGCATTCATGCAATCTGTATTATGCTTATCATCAATCGACAACTTTTGTTCAGGAACTTCCTTTTGAAGCAACTCCTTGTATCGCTCTGCCTTTAAGTTATCATCTAATCTAACAAGAACAACATTTCCGTATAAATTATATTTAATTCTACCTACTCGACCAATAAGATTTCTGAAATCAATTTCGTCCATGTTGCTTGGTCCATTACGGTAGCTTGTTATAAAAAGATTATCGGCTGGTAAATTAACTCCTTCTACAAGAGTGCTCGTGCAGAAAATGGTTCTTAAATCACCTTTCTCAAAACTTTTCTCAATACGAAGTCGTATGTTTGCGGGTAAATACCCTACATGATATGCAACTCCCTTTACAATCAAATCAGCGAGATAACAGTCATCATGAACTTCTTTTCGTATCTCTGCAGCTAGAGATTTTAATGACTCATCATCCTTTGGAGATATATTTTTTGCATACTTTACAGCTTGCTCTAATACGCTTCTCCTAGAACTACAATAAACAACATTTTGCTTTCCTTCTCCTACAGTGGCAACTATATCACACAATTCCTGCCCTTCCGACAATGTATAGCATCTTTCAAGTTGCTTAGAATAGTCATTATAGTAATATCCACTTCGTTCTGGCACATTTAAAAAATATTTAAATTGACACACAGGAGCATATTTCGATATCAATATCTTCATCTGTTCCTCTTTTATTCCAGGAATAATTCGCATATACACGTCTGGATTAGGAACATTAGGAGATGCAAATATTACTGTTGGCAATTCTCTCATCTTACCAAGTTGCGTGAGAACTTTAAAATAATATGAACTTCTTCCACCACGAGAAGAAATTTTGTGTGCTTCATCTATAAAAAGAAAATCAACTCGAATGTTTTCTCGCTCTATCATCATATGCAGCAATCGCTCAGGTGTCATAATAAATATGAAATGATGATCTTGTTGCAACACAAGATCTCCAGACGCCGTAACAACACGATAATTTAATGCCTTTAGCTTATTCTGCAAAGCACCAATCATATTACTTCTAACTTCATTTATAAGTGCTTTGGTAGGAACAAGTATTGCAAAATTATCTGTAGAACCATTCTCTATCTGTTGTTGGATAAATGTCTGAACAACAAATGACTTTCCCATTGATGTAGGTCCTGAATAACTATAGAACTTCTCCTTCATCCCATAATAGACCTTCATTTGGTCATTAAAAAAATATTCCTCTTCTTTTCCAGGAATTAAATGTTCTTGTTTATCATATCCGTAAAATATACTATCTAGAAAATCTTCACTATGAAAACCTTCTATAGTCTTTGACATCAGACCACGATAATTTCCCACCGCTGATAAAACCGAACCTAAATAGTATTTTACAACTTCGTTCTTTGGATATAAAAGCCGCATCAAAATTGCTATCTCTTGTCCCCATAAGTGGTCCCTATCCGCTGTAGGCGTATATGAGGATTTTGCAAGAAGATCTGCAAAACGAAGTGCATCATTTATTGGTATATTACGTGGTCTTCGATCCGTATGAAAAAGCTTAATCGAATAGTTATACAACAAATCACCATAGATTTCCTGCAAATAATCATTCTTATCTATTTCACGATATAACGCCTCCGCAAGGGTAGCATTTCTAGGCACTAAATTCATTAAATACCACCTCCTGAAAGCAGTTCTTGAATAATACTCGTTTTCTCATTTGACGCATCATTAAATGGTAATAGATAGAAATAAAAACTATATCCAGCTAAACCCGCATCCTGTATTTTCTTTATGATATAAGGCTGTACATTTGCTATATCTCTTTTTAATTGTTCCTTTATAGCCTCTCGATATTTTTGACTATCGGATTCAGGATTATCCAATTTTATTGTATATCCAAGAAATGCACCAAACGCCATATCAGGTTTATATGTACCATCTCTTTGTGGAGTCATCAGCTTAACCATATAATCTGTTGCGTCGGGGTCATATATAGTCCACTGTGTTGTATTATCAACCATCTGTAGTTCTGAGTCATAATTGCTTTCAACCGCCACTATCTTTTCAAATGCTCTATCTATTGCCGATTTTAAGTCACCGACAATATGAGATGCACCAAATACCAATTGATGAAATGGTTGTCCTGATTGATTAAGTGAAAGAAGATGTACTCCATCACTTTTACTGACAGTGTTCCTATTTGAACCATCAAGTTCTATTTTGCTCATAATTTTAGGTGCATCAAGTTCCTGCTCCAAAAATATATAAAGAAGGATTTCGCCAAGAACTGTGTCTGCACTTGCTCCATAGGTATTCATAAACTTGAGCATTGCTTGAGAACCAACTGCCGCTAAATTCTTTGTTCTATCGTACAATCTTTTAACTTGAGCCCTCGAAAATACATAACTACCAATGTTATTGATTATAAAGTCTTTCAATCCACTGAATCTAAACTTACAATTGGTCGGATCAAGATAAAAAACTGATGCCGTTGTTGGATTTGAAAGTGCTGATATTGTCACATCGGTAGCCTTAAGGAAAAGCCTGTCAAACGCAGGGTCTTTCAGTGTTCTTTTCAATGGAGACAATTGATCATTTTCTTCATGGGGAGATAGAAAGTAAACCCTTTCTGATGAATTGGTAAAGCCATCCACATAATCTTTACTAATCTCCTTAATACTTGCCTTTAATTTATCATTTTCAGTTTGGGTAATAGCATATGTTATTATGTTGGCAAGTGTCATTGCTTCATACAATGAATCCTGATTCAGAATGCTATTTTTCTCATATCCAGGAGTGACACCCACCAACGTAATATCACTAATGCTCATATCCTCACGTAAAACATCCTTTATGGCTAAGAATAAACACTCGTGTTTATCTTGATGTATCAACGGAATAAGCTTTTCTTCGATTCCCTTTGCCACAACATTGATATCAGCACTCCTTGCAGCCGTAAGCAATTCACCCGGAACAGCATCATGACCACTCTTTAAATGACTAGGTAATTCCTTATTATAGTTGTTAATATCCAAGCCATAGGTCGCAAAAATGCCACCACACACGGATTTAATTGTATCTGCACTACGTGTGCGACTTTGATAGATTAGGGTTATTATTGTCCCCAAGCATATCTGTTTCATTCCTACGACCTCCTCTTCGAGTCATTATAAGTTCATCATTTCAATATCCATCTTTCTTCCTGAAAGGTACAAATCATATGCCTTATCGGCTGGAATCAACCTTGTTTTAATGTTTTGAAGTCCGAGATTAGAAAGTATCTCCATTCTAACTTCACCCTTATCTTCTATCTCACTGTTTTCTGTAGGGAGCAAAAAACAGTTCTTTACAGATGCAAATTCATGCTCTTCTATAAACTTTTGATACGCCAATTGATATAGATACTGTTTTGTAACAGATTCTATACCTGGCTGACCTGTCGGAGCGATACCTTTTTCCAAATGTGCGTTATAATATTTCGCATCAAATATAATGAACTGATACTGATTGTTCACTTTGCAGATTGATATAAGGTCTGGTATCAATGTATCTTTCGCAGTTTTTCCTGTAACAGTCCATAGTGGCTTTTCAATCAGTTCAATAAGTTTCTTCTTTCTGTCATATCCATCTTTTAATGGCACCGGAAGTTTGAGTGCACCCAACGGTACATCTAATTGATTGTCCATAATATCAGCACAGATTTTTTCCCATACAAGATTAAAGCTATTAGTTCCAAAAAGTGACAGGCAATCTATATCAAAGAGACTGCCTCTTCGCTCTATATAGGCATACATCGTCTTCAGAACTAACTGCTTCCTTGTATTGAACTGTATGTTCAGTTCCTTTTCTATTCTGTATAAAATGTATTCTTTATCGCCAAAGTCATCCAACTCTTCATCTGTGAGATTAATCTCATCCATTTCAAATAAATCTAACAGTTTAGCATCTTTTAGTTCCCTAGATGCCATTGTTAATACACATTCGTGAAGTCTCTTGAAGTAATCAAAATCATTGGTTACCCTTTTACGGGTTTGTAATTCTACATAATACGGGCGATTATCAGATAACATAGTAAAAGTTTCATTTATGGTTTTATCCCATAATATTTCTCCAGAACCATTGCACTCGATAATCTCTTCCGTATCGCTATATACATTATTTTCAAAGTAATCCTGTAACAGAAACAATAATACGGCTAATAGATTGAAAGAGCTGCTTTCGCTACTGTCATTAAACATTCTGACAATCTGTTCTTTAGAATTATATTTTTCCAAGACCTTAATGACTTGCTGCAATTCATGTGTCGGCTCGTTTGCATGGAGTAAGTACTTTGGATAGCATTTAAGCACTCGCCCGGCAACAACGATTACACCCACAAATGTAAAAACATATAGGTATTCATTTTCACCGACTTCAACATCTGCAACCTCTATGTCTTCATCTAATAGATCAGCCATATTCTTTTGTACATCAGATGCCTTAACAGCTTTAAGCACTCCGAATTCCTTTAATTTTCTAATCAACGGAACCACTTGTTCTTCGCTGCACTTTAATTTATGACACAAATCCTTTTGTGTATAACGTTTCTGCTCTCGCACAAATTCAGAGATCATAAATCAGACCTCCTTAATCATTGGATTCACTAATCGGCACTCTATTCTCATCCACAGGATGCTCATTTATAACCAAGTCCTGTATATCAACAGCATTTTGGATTCTGCTATTAAAAATACCAATTCCCTGTTCATCAAATGCCTCACAGATTTTAGAATATCTTGTATATCCTTTTGCACTGCCTTCGAACAGGCTTTGATGCTTCTGCTTTGCTGCATCATCAAATAAATACATAAGCACCTTATTCTTAAACGCATCGCAGAATAACTTAGAATCAATTTCTGTACCACCATCTTTAGGTATAACAATGCTCTTTGATATAAAATATGGTCCTAACTGCTTATCTTCGTTAATCTTTGCTTCAGCAAGAAATTCATTGATGGCTTTTCTAAGTTCATTCCATTCAATTCTCTGCTTTTCCTTAGAACCGATAGTAACAAACTTGCCTTGGAGTTCCTTGTCATTATCATCAATTCCAAGATAGGTAAAATCCCATCTTCTCTTAAATGCTGTATCCATTGGGAATACTCCCTGGTCAGCACTATTCATCGTTGCCCATATGAACATATTATCTGGAATCTTAATCTTGTTGTAATCTTCCGGTTTTCCTCCGAGTTCTTTTGCAAGATATTTTTTAATATCCTCTGTAGCCTGAATCGGATACTCACTTACAAAATTGCTACCCCTATCAAGTAGCTGAAAAACATCACCAAATACAGCAGCAACATTGGCACGATTAATTTCCTCAATAATTAACAAAAATGGTTTGATATTATCTGTTCTGCTATTCTTCAACGCCTTAACATACATACGCATAAATGGACCTGGCACATATTCATATGAAATATCCTTCTTGCCACTTGATGGCTTTGAAAGATTCACATATGGACGGATGGCTCTTCCGTGATTACGTTCTACACTGTTATCACCTGCTGCGTCTGATCCATCAGCTTTCCTTGTCTTGAAACTTTCATCTGTATAAAGCCCAAGCAAAAGTGGAAGTCTTGTTAATCCATCACCTTTGAATCTGTCATAAAGCTGATCATACTTTTCTTGTGCAGACTTGGTTTCATCAGTTAATACTGCCAACACATCTTTTTCTGTAGCCAAAGAAATAACCTCTGTAGAATCATCAACCATTACTGGCTTATACGTTCCTACAAAATTTGCATAAGAATAATCTGGATGGAATGTTACACGCTCGTAATCATCTTCATTGTCGACTCCAAGTAATTCTTCTCTATCATTGTTAATGGTGAAACTCTTACCTGTACCTGGAGCACCAAATAGAATTCTATTTCTAGGGAATTGTGATTCATAACCTGTTTCAAAAGTTATTTTTTCAGATATGATATTATCTTCACTATCCTCATCGTTTTCATTGTTTTTGAATTCGTAATTGACGTGCAACAGAATTACAAACTCTTTTAAATCATCATCTCTTACAAACTCAACGTCTGTTAGTTTTGGGACTGTAATTTTTCTAAAGATCTTGCTGAATATCTCTTCATCTGCTCGTACATACACTCTGCTTGCATCCATATATTTAGAGATATTTATGTTCATTTCTGATGGTTGCATACTCTGAATAGTGGCACATAATTCGTTCCATGTTTCAATACTAGCATCCTTGTACTTATTCATCTTTTGAAATACATACTCCATTTTCACTTCATGCATATATTCCAAAAGATTATCCTTATCAAATCTGAATTGATAATCCTCATCAAACTTATAAAACTTCTCTATTTCATCAATTTGACTTTTGGGACCAACAAATAATTTTGCTTCACCAGCACCCTTATCAGTTTCAAGTTTCATATTTTTAAATACAAAACTAGATGGCACTCCTTTTACGAATCTACTAAATTTCGACATATTATCACACTTCCTTATACAAGTTCATTTTCTTCTACCGAATCAAAAATTTGTCTCATGATGGCTATCAAAACATCCACCACAATTGAGTTTCCTGCCTGCTGATACATTGCTGTGTCTGAAACCACAATTTTAAAGCTATCACAAAATCCCATCAGTCTCAGGCATTCTCTCGGAGTTAATTTTCTTAACCTTCCGTTTGTGTGAACATAATTATCAACTCCTGCACGGTGCATTTTGTGCATCGTAGTCAGCAAAGGTCTAGCCACTTCTAAGTCAGTCTTTGGTCTAGAATAAAAATTTTTTGTTCCAGTAGCCATTACATACTTTTCTACTTTTTCAGACAGGAAATACTTTTCTAAATCTTCCATTGTTTTTTCCATATCTTTGTTCTCTTCTACAAACACAAAATCTCCATGCCAATTGAACTGTTGATTTTTCTTTTGACACAATGCTATTTCGCCATCTATCTGAGTATATCGCTTTGTAAGGTTCTTCTCACTGGTAACAAAATCAACGCCTTTCTTAGGCAGATAGTATGCTCCAGAAACATTATCCAATAATAAATCCTGCATTTTCTTTTCGAGTGGAATTGGTGTTGGAAATTCAAAATCTTTAATCAGATTAATATCATTCCTAAAACCTACAACAAACATTCTTTCTCTGTTTTGAGGTATTCCATAATCTCTCGCATTTAACACAGAAGGTTTTCCATTAAAGGTGTAGAACACCTTATATCCTAAATCTGCAAAAACTTCTTTCATTTTTTCCCAAGTACGTCCCTCATCGTTACTTAAGATAGCCTTCACATTTTCATATATAAACACTTTAGGTTGGATTTCATTTACTAGTCGTGCATACTCATAAAATAATGTTCCTCTTGTATCCTCTAATCCTCTCTGCTTTCCAACCAAGCTAAAAGACTGACATGGACTTCCCCCAACAAATAAATCCACTTGACCAGCGTATTGTTTGCCATCGAGAAATGCCACGTTCCAATGAAAATCTTTGTCTTCTATATCATAATTAGCCATGTAGCTCTGTTTAACTTTGTTTTGTGACTCTTTTCCAGCGTATAAATTATCAACAAATTTTTTTCTTTCCGAATAATCCTCAAGCTGTTTTAATTCAATATTGGTATCCAAATAGAACAACTTATCATGGATCATTTCTAGTCTTTCAGAAAGATCCTTTCCTGCTTTTATAAGCCTCTTTATATCAGAGTTATACAGCTCAACTATCATTTTTATTGATTTTGAATCATACTCAATTTCGTCACCATCTAATGTAAGAGCCACTCGTAGGACAAAGAATAACTTAGCTTTATCACTAGCTTTAATATTTCTAAGTTTTAGTAACTCTTTATATTTCTTCTTTTTAGATGCCGTAGAAATTTTAAGTGCATTTTCAAGTACACTCTCGGCTTCATTCACAGCATCATTTATTGTAGCCCTGTCGTTTTCATTTACCTTGAGTTTTTCTCGTAGTTTATTTAATTCGTCCTCAACCCCCGCAAGCATAGTATCAAGCTGTGCGGCATAATCTACAGATTCTTCATCTGATATATCTGAATTAAATGACTTAATCTTTTTCTTAAGTTTCTTAAGTTCAGATTCTATTGCGTCTATGTCTATATCTATCTTGGGCATTTCCAATTTAACATCGCCATTATCACACGCAAATACAATCTTATGTTCAATATTCATTCTATCCAGGGCGTGTTCAATAGCCCCAATTCCACTAAATACTGTAGCCAGTCTTAACATAAAAAATCTCCTTAAACTTATTCTGCGCTTTTTCCGCTCTTGACCCATTCATCAAGTTCGTCTTTTTTAAACTTCCACAAGCGTCCTATTTTGTGGGCAGGAATTCCATTATTCTTTTTAATCCATTCTCGAATTGTTGTCGCTTTTACGCCAAGATACTCAGCAGCTTCATCTGTATTAATCCATTTATCTTCTATTATCTTATTCATGCATTCACCTCTTCACTTTTAAAAGCAAATTGTTCCTATAGCATTATACATCATTTTTCGTCTTTTTTCAATACTTGAGGTTCTTTTATATCAGTTTATATCAGTTTATTAAGATGAACTTAATACTTAATCCTTTTTATAGACGTTTTCAATCAGTTATACTCTCGCACGCTCCTACTCAAAATCAAAAAAATAAGACCCCAAACAGGTCTATTCTTCACATCAATCCTATCAACCCAACTATCCCATTTTCATTCCGTCAACTCAACCCTATGAGAATTTAACCGTTGATATGTTTCCTAACACTCAAAGAAGTGGAATTTTGAGGCTCCGTTAATTTATCCCGAAGCACTCAAAATCCCTTTATTTCAAGCCTTTTCTCGCTATTTACTTCTGTACTTTTGTGAGCAAACAGACACTCTCAACATGCCCCGTCCTCCCAAACAGATCCACGCCCTTGACCTTGACCGTCTTATACCCCAACTCTTCCAGCACAGCACAGTCCCTAGCAGCAGTAGCGTGATTGCAGGATATCATAACTATCCTGTCAGGGGACATTTTTGCCATGTACTCCAGTGCGTCCCTAGTGCAGCCCTTTCTTGCAGGGTCAGCTATTATCACATCTGGTCGTTCGCCACGGCTGTAAAGTATCTCTGCTATCTTTCCTGCGTCACCACATATAAATTCCGCATTTGTGACATTGTTTGCTGCGGCATTTCGTTTTGCATTGTCTATTGCAGACTCTATTATCTCAACACCTATGAGCTTTTTCACCTTTTTGCTCATTGACAAACCAATCGTTCCTGCGCCACAGTAAAGATCAAGAAGAGTTTTCTTTCCTGTCAGCTGAGCATAATCTGCGGCAATTTCATAAAGCCGCTCCGCCTGAATTGTATTTACCTGATAAAATGACAGCGGTGATATCTCTATATCATTGCCACACATGGTATCGTGTATCGTGTCGCTTCCATACGCAGTAACAAGCTTCTGTCCGAGTATACAGTTAGTCTTTCGGCTATTCTCATTGAAAACTATACTCTTTATATCAGCATATTTTTTGCAAAGCTCACCCACAAGCACATCAAATACGCCACGCTTTTTAAGGTCGGTAATAACAAGACAAACCATTATCTCACCTGAGTGTTCGCCACGCCTGAGATAAATATGCCTGAGCAGACCGCTTCCCGTTTCCTCGTTGTATGCCTTTATCTTACGCTTGTTCACATATGCCATTATTTCATCGGCTATTGCCTTGAATACAGCAGGCTGTAATGCACAATCAGTGTGATCGCATACACGGTGAGAACGCCTTGAATAGAATCCGCAAACTGCCCTACCGTCCTGCTCTGCTACAGGGTACTGCGCCTTGTTGCGATAGCCAACAAGCTGTTTACAGCCCTCAAAACTGTCATATTCAGGATAAAGCTTACCAATACGCTCAAATGAATCCTTTATGAACTGCTCTTTTACACGGCATTCTTCCTCATAGCTCATGTGACGAAAACAACAACCGCCACACCTTGAATAAACAGGGCAATCGTTCTTCGTTCTTTCAACCGAACCACTTACAATATTTTCGATAATGCCATAGCAATACGTTTTGCAGACCTTGACTATCCTGCATTCGATAACGTCGCCAATAACAGTAAAAGGCACGAAAACAGCAATGCCCTCGTGCTTTCCTACTCCGTTGCCATCATTTGTCATACCGCTTATTTCAAGCCTGATAATCTCATTTTTCTTTAGCATAAAATTCCTCTATCTCATTTTTTCGCTTAAGCATAAGCTCAAAATGCTTATTGTATTCCAGCGGAAATTTGTAATTGAACACACGCTCCAAACGTCCGCCCTCTTTGTCAACAAGCTTTGTCGAGCCACCTGCACCCATTGCAAGTATGGTCTGAACCTCTTCCATTATATAGATATTATACAAACTCTCGTGACCCTGCTTTGTCCAGCCTATATTTTCAAGATTTTCAAGCATATTCTTCTGTCTGTAGAGATAATAAGGCAGATAGCCGCTTTCAAGAAGTCTTTTTGTGGCATACTCTACCATTTTATCGGCTGGATTTTTCAGCACTTCCCTGTCACCGCTGTGATTTAGCCTAGCCGCACGCTTTATGGAAAGTGTGTGTACAGTGATATTCTCAGGAGCAAGCTCGATAAGCTTATCAATGGTATTCTCAAAGCTCTCCACTGTGTCTGTTGGCAGACCTGCGATTATATCAGTATTTATAGAATCAAAACCAACTTTTCTTGCAAGGTAAAAGCTGTCAAAAAACTGTGCAGTTGTGTGCTTTCTGCCAATAGCCTCAAGAACTCTGTCATTCAAAGTCTGTGGATTTATAGATACTCTGCCACAGCCGTTTGCTTTAAGCACCTTCAGCTTTTCTTCAGTTATGGTGTCAGGTCTTCCCGCTTCAACAGTGTATTCACGGACAGTTGACATATCAAAGCTGTTTGCAATGACTTTCATAACTCTGTCAAGCTGAGCAGCAGTGAGCGTGGTAGGAGTGCCACCGCCAAAATATACGGTGTCAAGCTTCAAACCAAGCTTTTTCGTTATCTTCGCAGTATAAACTATCTCCTCACACAGCTTGTTCACATACTCAGGGATAAGCTTCATACAGCCCTCGATAGATTGCGAAACAAAAGAACAGTAGGAGCATCTTGTGGGACAAAACGGCACTGACACATAAAGACTAAAGCTGTCCTTTTCAAGCTCATCAAGGACAGGCTTCTGGGTTATAGCAGTTTTGTATGCAATATCGCACTTTTCTTCGCTGCAAAGATATCTGCTCTCCATGGCTTTAAATATCTCCGCCTTGTTCATGCCCTCACTGAGCATATCATTCACACGCTTCACAGGTCTTATTCCCGTTATAACGCCCCATTTCGGCACAATGCCTGTTATCTCGCTCATTACCTTAAAAAGAAGTCTTGACAGTGAAAGTTCCATGTCGCTTTCAAAATGCACAAACTCCTCTTTTTCGCAAGTCTTGCCGTCATATCTCACCTTAACGCTCAAACAAACATTGTCAGCGTTATCCTTTTTCTGAGCGAACACATAATCGTCCTCTGTATCTATGCTGTCAGAAAAAACGTGGGTAAAGAGCGTTGCAGGGATAAAAAGCTTCATTACTCCCTCAAGCTCATATTTATAATCGTTGCCGCTGAATATCAGAGTCATTTCAAAGCCTCCGCAGCCTGCCTGAGATATGGGTTATACTTTCTCTCAGCGTCAAGTGTCGTGACATTCATGTGACCTGGGTAAACAGTGAGATTTCCACCAAGGTCAGCTATTTTCATAAGCGACTTCATAAGGGCTGTGCTGCTTCCATCAGGCATATCAGTTCTGCCAACACTTCTTGAAAATAGGGTATCTCCCGAAAACATATTCATGCCGCATATGAAACAAACAGAACCACTTGTATGTCCCGGCGTTTCCAACACGTCAAATTCAAGCTCGTCAAGCTTTAGTATATCGTCCTCTGTAAACACATTGACCTTGCCTGTGTAATTTCTGTGTCCTCTTATTCTGAAAAGATTAGCAAGCATTCCTGCGTCATCTGTAAGCTTAGGCTTATCCATAATGTGGATATACACCTCGCAGCCTGTCCTGTCTACAAGGTCAGCCACAGCACCGATATGGTCAAAATGACCGTGGGTAAGAAAGATCTTTTTAAGCGTAAGACCGTGACTCGCTATCTCACCGAGAATATAATCAGGGTCGGCAGGTGCATCGATAAGAACGCAGTTATTTTCTTCGCTTGCAACAATATAACTGTTCGTTTCACAAACACTCAATGGTTTGAGCCTATATATTTTCATTATCTGTCCTTTCTTATTTACCGCTTCTTTCAACAGAAATAACGTTCTTTATTTTCTGAAGCTTGTTTATAACATTGTTGAGCTGTTCCATTCCTGCAATGCTGACAGTTACGGAAAGCATTGCATTGCCGTTTTTCAGTTCCCTTGAGGTTGACTCATAGATAAAAATATTAATCATTGCAAGCGCTGACGAAACGTCTGCCAGCAGACCTATTCTGTCAACCGCAACGATATCCAAAGTACACTTGAAATAGCCCGTATGCTTTTCAGAACTTTCCCACTTAACATTTATCCAACGAGCGGCATTTTCAGGATCATCTTTCTGCGAAAGATAGTTCACGCAATCCTTTTTATGCACGGATATGCCGTGACCTCTCGTGATAAAGCCGACTATTTCGTCACCTGGAAGCGGATTACAGCACTGTGCAAACTTGATAGCGCAGTTGTCGATGCCGTCAACGATAACACCAGTGGAATTTTTGGAAGTCTTTATCTTATTTTCAAGGTCAGAAGTATCAGGCTGAGCCTTTTCACCATATTTCTTATTATACTCAGATTTCAGCCTTTGCATCACCTTTGAAAGCTGAACACCACCGTAACCTATGGCTGCAAAGAAATCATCAAGAGTATCACAACTGTGTCTGTGCATATCCATTTTGAGAAAGTCCTCAAGTTCTTCCTCAGGCACTCTTATATTATTTCTGCGGAACTCTCTTTCAAGAGCATTTCTGCCCTCAAAGATATTTTCCTCTCGTCTTTCCTTTTTGAACCATGAACGTATCTTGGATTTGGCTTCATTGGTCTTGCAGATATTAAGCCATGAACGGCTTGGACCATGACCTTCAACGTTGGTAGTAAGTATCTCGATTATCTCGCCTGTTTTTATCTGATAATCATAAGACACCATTTTCTTGTCTACCTTTGCGCCGCACATCTTATGACCCACCTGTGTGTGGATAGCATAAGCAAAGTCGATAACAGTTGAGCCAACAGGCAGTGTTATCATATCGCCCTTTGGAGTGAAAGCAAAGACGTCCTCAGGAGCAAGGTCATTTTTGATAGCCCTTACTATCTCTTCAACGTCGTTTGACTCCTGCTGTGACTCGATTATCTGTCTTATCCATGCAAGGCGCTGATCGTCCTTTGAGCTACCCCTTACGCCCTCTTTATATTTCCAATGAGCGGCGATACCGTATTCAGCCGTTCTGTGCATTTCCCATGTTCTTATCTGAACCTCGAAAGGTATTCCCTCTCTGCCGATAACAGTCGTGTGAAGCGATTGATACATATTAGCCTTAGGAGTGGAAATATAATCCTTAAATCTATTTGGGATAGGTCTGAACATATCGTGGATTATGCCAAGTACGTTATAGCACTCGGTAACTGTATTGACGATAATTCTTACGGCATAACGATCATATATCTGGTCTATCTCCTTGCCGTCACGATATACCTTTTTATAAATACCATAATTGCTTTTAACTCGACCCTCGATAAGGGGAACAGGGTCAAAATCCTTTTCAAGCCTGTCATGTATCTTGTGCTTGATGTTTTCAACAAGCTGTTCACGGCTGCCCTTTCTGAGCTGCATTTGCTCGTCTATCTCGGCATAAGCATAAGGATCAAGATAGTAAAAAGCAAGATCTTCAAATTCATCTTTAATTGAGCGTATTCCAAGGCGGTGAGCTATCGGTGCATAGATGTTCATTGTTTCATGGGCGATAGTTCTGCGTTTTGAATCTTTGCAATAATTAAGAGTACGCATATTGTGAAGTCTATCTGCAAGCTTTATGATAATAACACGAATATCCTCGCTCATTGCAAGGAGTATTTTTCTGATATTCTCGGCTTTCTGCTCGTCTTTGGTGAAAGTTTCTACCTTTTTCAGCTTTGTAACGCCATTTACAAGCATTGCAACGTCTGAGCCAAAATTCTTCTGTAATTCTTCAAGAGTGCATGGAGTGTCCTCCACAACGTCATGAAGAAGTGCTGCACAAATAGTATCAGTATCCATGCCAAGCTCCAAAAGAATATATGCAACAGACAGCGGGTGGGTTATATACGGCTCGCCAGACTCTCTTTTCTGATTGTGATGATACTTTTCAGCAAGTTCATAGGCGGAAACGATTTTTGACAGATCGTACTGCCTCTCGCCATCAAGTATTTTCTGAATAAGTGCATCAATGGAACACACCGACCTCTCACCTATATGCTCAGGCTTTGAAGCTTCAGGCACAGCGTCGGTATAGTCAGGCGAAGCCGTAGGAGCAGGCTTTTCTTCAAACTGCTCTTTAACCTCGGATTCGGCAGGAAGATCTTCTTCACTGACAGTTTTTATCTCAGGCATATTTTCTATCTTATCCATTTCAGCAGGATCAAGCAAAATATTCTCTTTATCTGACATTTTAGTTACCTGCCTTTCCAAGCATTTCATTCAGCTTAACAAGAGTTTCAGAGTCCTCAAGATTTACCTTTTGTTTCGGCACAACGTAGCTTATTTTCATAGTTGCGGGTCTGAACTCGATAAGACCCCTATCACGGAAAATATCAACGCAAATATGCAGTTTGCAATAATTCATGCTGTCGCTTGATATTTTCATGAAAAGATTATCCAACGTAATATTCTTAACTGCACTTATGTATTTATATACACCGATAAGCTCCTGCCTTGTCGGGATTATTTTTCTTATAAAACTTGCAGGAAGCTGTTCCCCGCGCATGAGCTTTTCATAACAATCCTTTGCCGCAAAATATCTTTCCTGCTTTACTCCACTCAATCTATGGTCGATAACTCTTATGGATATGGACTCACGGTTATTGAACACATTTATTCCAAGCTCCACGAGCATATCAAGCTTATCGCCAACTGCGAAACAAGCTTTTTCAGGTGCAAGGGAGAAAATAAGAGCCTGTCCTCTATAGCTTCCGTATGAAAACTCGATCTTTGTATGCTTGCCCTGTGACAGCGGTATTATCTTATCTACTCTTACTCCAAGCATTGCAAAAACGGGAGCTGGATTCTCTGCACCAAAAGGCTCCATTGCTGAAAGACCCTTTACATTATCAAGGTTGATATCCTGTGGCATAAGAAGCTTATCCGCTATAAGCTCAACGCTAGGGAATTTCTCCATAGGATCGCTGTATTCATACACCATTTGAGTGAACTTTTCGATGTTCTCAGCCTTCAGCGACAGACCTCCTGCACACTCATGTCCACCAAATTTATCAAGCAGCTCTCCGCAATGCTGAAAACACTTGAATATATTGAAGCCCTTTACGCTTCTCGCAGAGCCTCGTGCGTTTCCATCATCATCAATGGAGATTATAACATTTGGCTTTCCGTAAAATTCCAAAATGCGTGAAGAAACAATGCCAATAACTCCGTGGTGCCAGCCCTTGCCTGAAAGCACAAGCACTCTATGGTCAAGAGTTTCAGGGTGAGCGTTTATATGGTTTACTATTTCTGTCATTATCTCTGTTTCCGTCTGCTTGCGCTGGGCGTTAAGATTTAAAAGAGTGTCAACATAATTTTCAGCGTCCTCTGGGTCTTCGCTTAGAAGTGTTTTTACCGCTGTAAGTGGTGAGCCAAATCTGCCCGAAGCGTTTATAACAGGGGCAATCCTAAAAGCAATGCCTGTTGAGACAAGAGCATTTCTATCAAGCTTTGCTTTATCTATAAGATAGTTTAGTCCCAATATTTCGGTGTTTGCAAGATATTCAAGACCACGCTTAACAATAGTTCTGTTTTCCCCTGTGAGTGGCACAACGTCCGCAACTGTACCGATAGCACAAATGTCGGCATACTGTTCCATAACAGTGTCGTAACTGCCACCATCAAGTGCAGCACAAAGCTTGAAAGCTACACCAACTCCTGCAAGGTCTTTGTATGACGAAGGACAATCTGCACGATGCGGATTAACAATAGCCCTTGCCCTCGGAAGCTTCTCAGGCGGTTGGTGGTGATCTGTGATAACAAGTTCCATATCAAGCTCTGCAATACGTTCAGCTTCCTCAACCGCGGAAATGCCGTTATCCACAGTGACGATAAGCTTAACACCCTTTTCTGCAAGCATTTCAATAGCTTCCATGTTCATGCCATATCCAGCCTCACGCTCAGGAATATAGTACATAACGTTTGCGCCCATGCTTTCAAGATAATTGTAAAGTATAGTGGTGGACGTAACTCCATCGCAGTCATAGTCACCGTAAATACAAATAAGGTCATACTGATCAACCGCCTTGTTTATCACCTCGGCGGCTATAGCCATATCTTTTATAAGAAAAGGATCACTAAGTTCTTCGCCTTTAAAAAAATCAGCAAGGCTGTCAAAGTCAGTGAAACCCCTTGAAGTCATGACGTCTAGGGTAAGGCTTTTCAAGTCACACTTGTTCATAAACTCTGCAGTTTTCACAGGGTCAGGTCTGTTTATTCTCCATTTTTTCATATAGAAATAGTCCTTTACGCAAATTTACATTCATTATTCATTATACCACATAAACTGCCTTTTTTCAAGTAGCATCAAGAAAAAGTGTGAAATTTTATTGTAGTGCTACAATAGATATTGGACAAAATTAAGAAAA
>UMAC01033220.1_pt1 | contig 51180 bp, 45 predicted proteins | sample 1963591 | NCBI WGS metagenome assembly UMAC01 (sample SAMEA4835904, study PRJEB28245) | human gut metagenome | biome: gut microbiome; material: fecal sample | place: Denmark | collected 2008
AAATGAGTTGCCCCTGGCATTATCCTGAGCGGCATCATGCGCACTACATCCTTACTGTCGGGCTGCACATCAGCCTTTTCCAGCAACATGGCCACGGTCTTTGCGTCCATCTCATCACGCTTCTCCTGCGCCGTCGCCGTGACTGATAGCATCAATAACGCCGCCACAATGGCTGTTCTTGCCATTCTCTTTGTTCTCTTCTGTATCATATCCTTCGTTTTTTAGTTAAGCCTCCACCAAAAGCTTTGGCGAGTAATGTATACACAAATATCACGATTTGTAAACCAGGCGGAATAAGAAATAAAACCACGACAATCTTGCGTGCCCCATAGGTTTATCCCTATACCTTCTCCTTCAGCATATTCCAAAGGAACAGCGCATTGCCAATAATATATCGTCTCCACATACGCTTCGGCTCCTTCAGCAGTCGGTACAGCCATTCCAATCCATGACGCTGCCACCATATCGGGGCACGCTCCACGGTGCCGGCGAAGAAGTCGAACACCGCACCGATGGTGCCCACATGGCAGTGGATATTGAGTTCGTTCCAATGCGAGTAGGTCCACTTCTCCTGCTTCGGCGCCGTCATGCCAATCCAGAGCAAGTCTGGATCAACAGCATTGATTGCCTCAATGATAGCCTTGTTGTCCTCCTCCGAGAACTCCGGCTTGTACGGCGGCGAGTAGGTAACGATCTTCAAGTGCGGGTATACCTCAGCCGCCCGCTTCACGATCAAGTCGAGCACCTTCTCCGAACTTCCCATGAACATAACCGTTCGCTGTTGCGAACGGGGTGTTCTTCAACATTCTTCGAGTTTGTTCATTTCAAACTCGAAGAGATCCCATCCTGCTATTCTTTCCTTCGGCAGGCTCTTCGCCTTTATCCATCTGCAAGCCTTCACGATGCTCACCCCGTCCGGAATGAGCACATCACCGTTTGTCAGCGCCTCAGCGAACAGTTCATCCTTACGCGCCGTGTTGTACGAATGAGCGTTAATTGTGTTAATGAGCAGTTTGCCCTCCGGCAGCGCGGCAAGCTCCGCCTTACTACCAAGTATATTTAAATCTTTTAATCGAAACATATTAGTATTTGAAATATAGCTTTTTACTTTCTAATATCCAATTAGGTCCTCTTTCATTTTTGTATGCAACTCTGTTCCCGAAGCCTCACTGCGAGGCTTGCCAAAAAGAGAATACCTCAGTCCCTCTATAGTACCTAATCCCATTCGCTCCATCTCTGCCAACTTCTCATCAGGGAAGTTTTGCCTGTTCTTCAGTAATTGATAAGCGGTATAATTCTGGCTTTGATATCTCTGTTCTAACCCCAACGTGTCCTGATTTATCATCATATTTCCTTCAGTATGCATCTTGATGGAGAAATCGGCTTCTGGTACCGCATCATAGTTCACTCCTATGGGCAGGTTTGAATAGAAATAAGATAGGTTCTCTATATCCGACTCATAAGGATTGGCAGCCACTGGATTCGTCAATTTCAGCTGATTGCATACCTTACAACTTGGAACCAGATTATAAAAGCACATGGCCAGTCCAGGATACTCATCAGTACCTTTCGGATAGAAATGGTCGAACTCCAATGTACGTTTAATCTGTTTGCCATGCATTACTTCTACGATATCCAATAGTTCATGTTCGCAATATGGGCATACCTTTAAATTCATTTTCTCAAACAAAGTATATGCATTATAGGTTTCATTCCGATCTACATAGTTCGAGATACCATTTGAGAACCTGTTTAAGTACACCTTCTTCATATAATCAAATTTCAGCAGTTCAGAACAATTCGCCACCCATCCTGCAAGAGTCGGACAATCGGCTAATATAAATTGTTTGAGCCAGTTGAAAGTATCATGCTCCAGATCATACCCACTATCATATTTTTCAAATCCAGGCAGAGCTACCACTTCCTGATAAAACTCTTTCCGCAGTTCCTTGTGCATGATATCAGCCACATAACTTTTTACAGCTTCATAATGAAGCCATTTCAGTTCTTCTATGTTCGGCAACAACAGTCTTATCATCTTATTTAAACTTTTCCAACATCATGCAGAAACAATGGCGTATCAAAGCATCACCGATATTCGGAATCAAGCTGCGTATCATTGTTAGCTCTTCTTTCTCTGAAGAAGAAAGATTTCTGTTCATGCAAGTTAACCTTTGTAACAACTTAAACTTGTCTTCAAGAAAGATGCGAGCCTGCTCTCCAATTGTGTATTCTAAGAAGAAACCATCAGCCATAATGCTATGGATATTAGCAGCATAATATGGCTTCTTACTTTCTGAGATAACGCACTTACCATTCTCATCATAGTCCATTTTGATAACCTGCGATGCCATCACATCCGACAACATAAAAGGCGAATGCGTACTAATTAGTACCTGTAATTCTGTATTCGGGTTGCGTTTACTTAGCAATACATTCAGATTTCTGATAAAAGTTCTGCACATTTCTGGGTGCATATAATTTTCAGGTTCATCCAGAAGGAGAATGAGATTAGGTTGAATGGCTTCCGAATACTTCTGCCCCTGCGTCATCATTTTAACTCTCACTCCATATTCTTCCAAAACACCCCATATTTTGGCATACTGATACTCTCCAGAACTCACATAACTCCAATGATAAGGCAACAGGCACTCGGTAAAGACCCCAATCTGGTCAGGTCGATATTGCTCCATCCGTTCAAACACATCCCTCATCACAGTCTTTCCGTTTACATCTATATCCATTACAGGTATAGTAAACTCAGTATCCGTGAAGTATTTATCATCCATCTTTCCGAGAAGGTGGAAAAGATCCCTGATATCAGAACCAATCTGCCATACAAGACCTCTATTGCTCGTAATCTCGTCAGTATGATAATCTATATATTGGCATAACCAGTCAATGCGCTTTAGGATTCCCATCTTCTTCCCGTCAGGCAACTCCCTGGGATCTTCGATGCCCAAATCATATACAATACCAGTGTAAGGATAATATTTCTCAGGAAACTCATATTCCACCAATTCTGCCCACTTTCTCAGATATATGGCAAAATCAACCATTAAGTCATGGATGAAACGACTCTTTGGTGTAGATTTCTTATCATATTCTATTGGCTTGTTGTATTGCCCATTACGAAAATTCTTATCCCTTTGTTCTTCTGCTCTATCCTTATACGTCCAGTACTCCCTTTTTATCAGTTTCTCATCCAAATCTGATTGAATTTTATTCTGCCAGTTCTTCCATCCGATTACAAAAGAAGCCCTTCTTTTTATGCTCTTTTCTGAAAAATGGCTCAAGTATTCTTTCAGAAACTCACATTCCATAGAAACACTTGACTTTCCATATTGAGTAATTTTCCGAGGAATAAACTGATTATTATCAAACATCTGTTCCTGCCTTACATTATCATAAGGACAACTTGCAAAAGCATATCTGTCAAAAGCATTGATTATGTATGTATCCTCATGATCATCATAAGCAGCAGGTATATATTTCAGAATTTCGTGTTTATCAAAATCATATGTGAAGCAATACGCCCGTGTCTTATTTCCAAGCCCCACTTCCTCAACAAAGAAATCATTTTCATTGTGCATTTTATACAGCAGAAGATAAGCATCACCATCAGCCGTACTTTTTCTATTCCACCAGTCCATACCTATCAATTGCAGGAAATTGGTTTTACCAGACCCCGTCTTTCCTACAATAATTCTGAGATTGCTCATGAAACCATTGTCATAAATGTAATCCATCAGAGGATTCTTTTCTCGCTTTTCTATAAATATCTTAGAATCACGGTAGCGACAATCGAATTCATCAGATAAGGAAACATCCTGATTTTCTATGTTACGAAAGTGCTCTATGTAGCAATATATCAGTTTCATATTGTATTTTGATCACACATTGTTAGATGCTTTTAATAATGTAGACAATGATTAAGGATTTCAGCAATCCTCTTCTCAAACACCTCCAACGTAAACTCACGTTCAAACTTTTCTCGTCCTGCCGAACCCATTTTATGGCGCAAGTCGGTATCAGTAAGCAGTACCTGTAATTTATCCGCTATCTCACAAACATCAGGACGGAAGGTATTGAGCATTATCGGCTGTTCGCCGCCAAGCAAGAAGCCAGATACGCCCTCCTCCACTTCTGCACTCACACCACCAACGTTGCTTGCCACAACAGGCAGAGCAAACTGCATGGCTTCGAGTATAGATACTGGGAAAGCCTCGGTATAAGAAGGTAATACAAACACATCAGCCTGACTGAAAAAAGAATATTTATCATCGCCATATTTGGGACCATAATAAGTACAACATCCATTCAAGCCCATCATAGACAGGGCATAGTCAAACTCCTCACCACTCATTTCCTTGGTTAAACCTCCTACGAAATCTGCCTGAAATTTCACCCCTTTATCTTTAAGAATCTTCAAGGCTGATAGATATACCATGATGCCCTTTGTCTTCATGATATTGGAAAGCCAAAGGATATGAGGTACATGATCCGAATTTTCATTTACCTGATTAGCGTTTGATATAGCAGGAATAGCATTTGAACAAACAAACACATCCTCTCTTTTCACATACTTCTTAACATCTTCATATAGAGCATCAGCCAACAAAATAAGTTTTACATCTTTAAAATAGCGCTTATACAGCCAGTTGTCGAGCCATTTACCCTGCCGAGTCTCTACACCCTTATTATGGAAATGCATAACAACCTTTTGCCCCATCATCTTGAGCATCATAATGGTAATGAAATCCTTATAAAAAGGTATACCAGCCGAATTGGGAGTGATATAAACCAAATCTGGCTTTACACTCTTTACAGCATTTCTCACTTCCATCAGTTTCTTCAATACACCCTTTGCCTTATGCCATCCACCCTTACCGATTTCATCCAATCGTGTTGCCACAGCCAGATTGACGTAATGGCAATCAAACGACGAATTAACGAGTTCAGAATCGTGAATGAACTGCCCCACCATGGAGGCTCCATGTACAGGCGGCGGCATGTGCATAATAAAAAGTATCTTTGGTTTCATATTTAAATATCAAATAGTAAAATGATATCTACAACTACTTTATAACAATTATCAGACGTCTGAAGCTATCCATAGTTCCTTCATCTTATTGTATAATTTCTTTTGCATACCTTCTCCTGCTCCTCCGGCAAAAGAACTATTCAAGCCGAACAATTCTTCTCCGTGTGGTTTAAGAGGTTTTAATTGATTTAAAAAGAATGATATTATTTCTGCATAATCTATAGGATAGAGTTGTGAGTTTTTCAATTTTTCTAACAATTCTTTTCTTATCTTCAAATGCAGATTTGTCAGGAACAAAAGAATTGCACCTATACCTGTTGTCTTACATAAGAGAGAAATAGGCTTCTCGTCTACATTTTCAGGCCAATATTTTTTAAATGTGTATCGAACCGCAGAAAGATAAGCAGAAAGCTCATATGCTATATACATATAGTCTTTATTATTATTCCTAAGCGACTGTACAGCATCACTCCAAATGCCCTCTGGAGCAAAATTCTTCAACAAAGCTTCCACAAAAAAAGCTTGAGATACATAACCAGATCCTTTACCCAGCATTTTAACAAAGCCATGAAAAGGAGATTTCTCACTACTGTCCAAGTAACTTACTAATGCATGTGATATATATATTTCATTGTGCTTTGGAATTTTTTCAAAAGTACCATCTGGCATCATTATTCCATATATATCATAAAAAAGAGATTTGCTTACTGCTTTTTGATTGAAATTGACACTTGCAAAGACTTCTGCCTGTTCCCAAATATCAAAATTCAATAAGATACTACAATTAAATGTGTAGTTTTGCAGAAAATTAAAAATTATGCGGTCATCTTCTAAAAAAGAAAACTTCACTTTATTATACAAGTCCAAAAGAGCACTATAACGATGTTGACCATCAACAATCAATGTGTCTGCTTGCGATTCTATTGTGATAGTATCACCAATACTTAAATTCATTAAATCCATTTCATCATTACCACAAGCTAATATAATGGACGTAGGAAATAAGGGCACAAAATGACCTTCATCATTAGCTTTAATTGAGTTACGAATAAACTTGGAAATGCTCTTAACACGATTCGGTTCTATTCGACGTTGATATTCTTCTATATCGTTACTTTTTTTACGATAAGATAAACGGACTTTGCCTATCAGGTCACAAAAGCCTACGGTGCCTGTTATCACAACTTTATTCTTATCTTTTGATATTTGCTGTACAAAACCTTTAATCATACGTTCTCCTCCATATTATTAGAATTTGGCAATTGAGGCATCTCAAGACTTTCATTATGAATTGAGCTATCTCTTTCTAACCCTTCGTCATTAGAAATTCTCGTATTTTCTAAGGACGAAAGTCTTTCAAGAACATTTCGTAAAATTGTATTTTGAATATTCTCTGCAACTCTTTTCTCCAATTGTTGCGAATAACTGGTTTGAGACAATTCAGAATGAACCAAGCCTTGCAATTTATCATTAAGAATCTTTGCCGTTTCTGTTCTAACAAGATCTTCACATTTGTTTTCAATATCTTTAAAAGACTTATAACCAAAAACACCGAATACAGCAATTATTATAGATGCGACGACACCAGCAATTGACCAATATCGTTGAGCGTCTTGTTTCTCTTCCAAAATTGCATTATAACGTTCTTCCAATACATACTCATGCTTGTTAATAACTTGAATAATCGAATCCGTATAATACGAAAATGTCTCTGCATCAAAGGAAGAATCGGGATTTACCGTCAATACCACTTGATATTGTTGAACATTTTTACCTTTAAAGATGGTGAAAGACCCTATTATTAATGCCAAAAAAGCGACTACAAGAACGGAACATGCTGCATAATTTAAGAAAGAAGAAAATTTCGAATCCATAGATAACTATATTATCAAGAGAATGTTTACTTTATTAAATATAATCATTAGTGTCCCGTTAAAATCGGGACACTAATGCCTGTTAACAATAAAAAGAGAGGAACAGCCATTTTTGCAAGGCATAAAATTCCTTCTTGAAGCACACTTGCCCCCTCAGAAGCCTTAAAACTAAAAGCGTGAATTGTTAAAACTAATGTTATTGCCAAAGCTCTTATCACGTCCAAAGCATAGTTCCTATTTTCCTCCATTTTTTCATCTACATTTTTATTTTAAAATTATAAACTGCTTCATATTCTCTTTGCATCTTCCCAATAGAAAAATTGTCTTTTGCATATTTATAGGCAATATCTGCAAGTTGTTCATAATTGATATCTACCAATTTATTACGGAAGATGTCAACAAAAGCCTCAACAGAATTATTATCAACTGCTAATGGCCAATCTGTTGGAAAAGTGTCTTTAAGCCCTGGGCTTCTGTTTATAATTGTTGGCGTATGGGCAAGGCTCGCCTCTATGGACAATAATGGAAGACCTTCGAAACGTGAAGGCATAAAAAGGAAATCAAAAGAACCGATGTATTGTGACAAACCATATATCTTATCATAAACAGAAATACGATTATTGTGTTTCGCAAAATCTCTTATTTCATTTGCATAAGGCCCCGCACCAACAATATGAAAATGATATTTTTCTGAATCTTGCATTGTTTTCAAAACATTAAGCAAGGTATCAATTCCTTTCTCTGGACAGAAACGACCAGCAAATAATACATTTATTTTTCCTTTTACTAAGCCCTCAAATTTTTTCTGAGGAACTTCCTCAAGACCGTTGAATATGATTGGCAAGCTGTCACCATAAGCTGTTTCATAACTTTCTTTTGTTGAAGATGAAATAGCCACATTACATTTATGTTTTATATAATAAGATTCTATAATACTTCCTAATGGTTTCCAACTATTCCAAAGCTGTGTATTATGAATAGTACGAACATATTTTGGCTTTATCCACCAAAAAGCCCAGGCAATCTTACGAAATATCCACAAGGCGAAATCTGGCATTTCTGTATGAACATGAATAATGTCGGGTTCATATTTTAAATAAATGTTCTTAAACCATAGCCAAAAGAAAATTATACCAATCTTATTGTTTTTATATGGTGAACGATGTACATAAACATTTGAACTTTCCAACTCTTTGGTTAATTGCCTCGCAAACTCAGAATCGGATCTGACAACCTCCACTACATGATATTCAAATTCTGAATTTTTTGACTTCGCAATATTGATGGCAACACGTTCTGCTCCACCAATGTCAATATGAGATATAATATGAAAGACTTTTTTCATGTTTAATGTATTGCATCTATAGTTATAGCATTTCCAGAATAATCAAATACCTCGCTTACGATATGTCGTAAAACAGGATGATTCAGTTTGTACACCAAGGGATGTTCGTCCAACTTATTAGTTCCTTTTATATATGTAAGATGATCAGCATCATTTGTTATTGGTATCGCCATATAAAATATATCATTTACATGAATACCTTTTTCTTCTGCATAGTTTAGTTTTTGTTTAGTAGTTTTGCACTTTGCTCCTGTAAGAAATTCGTTCTGGTTATTTGGATTTAATGAAACATATACCTTTTTCTCTATCCTTATTCGCAAAGCTGTCGCCACAGCATAAGGATCATACGCAGTATCTCCACTAACGTATTTATTTACTTCATCTATAAGAACTTGGAAGAAGATATTACAACGTCCCCATGAAGTTCGTAAATTTGGTTCATTTCTTGCATCCAAATCTGCTTCAATACTCTCTGTTGATGGATTATAATGTAAGAAATAAGCTGAAATTTTGTTGTAAAGTTCATTCTCTGCGGCATTACTTTTATCCAATTTTTGACGTAGTGCCAAAAATGAGGTCATTTGTGGCGTTGCCTTTGCTGAAAAATCGTTTAAATACAAGACATTCAATATCTTTTCACTAAATACAGTACTACGGAAATGTGCTGGATCTAAATGGGTAAAAAGAACAACAAAAATATTTGCATTGCACTCTTTTATGAACTTGGAAAGGAAATATTGCGCAGCAATATAGTTAGCATCATCCAAATAATCAAATATTTCATCTATGACCAGCAAATAGTTCTTATTTTCATTTACAGAACGATAAAATTTCTTCAGTCTGCAAAAAAAAGAAAGTAAGTCTCTTTGACCGTTAGATATAGAGTCGGCTAACGGATACTCCACAACAACTTTATTGCCCGTTTCTTGTGCTGCAATATTTCTACCAGTTGTGTCCAAGTATCTCAACTCTTGGTTAAATTGTTCCCACTCGTTATCAAACTTAGCCCTTTTTACTGCTTGATTATAAGCATCCCTATTGTGGTTATATAAGTGTAATAGCTGAAAGAAAAATAAGAAATAATCTAATTTTGTAAGATTAGGGTACACGTTGCCAATTAGAGAAACATATTGTGTATAGTAAGGTTCTGCTTCTATTTCTGAGAAATAAGAATTGTCTATCATTCTCCTCAATTGTTCTTTCGTACCATCTAAGCTATTAATCTTATCTATTACAGCGTTGACCATGTTCATTCGCATCTGAGCAGAATACTTGCTGAAAAAGTTTCTCATGTTCCCGATACACTCAATAAAATGGGAGTCACCAAGGTTGTTGTTTATCGTTGTTATTAATTTTGAGTTCTTTCCAAATGAACTTTTTATATCGGTTGTATTTACCTTAATTTCATTTTTATTAGGAGTCGTTGCTTGCATTTCTATTTTTTCAATAGCCATTTGACCTATTGCATTCAACCCTCCACCCGGAATGTGATAAGATTTGGTATCTGCGATTAGTGGACTATTAATGACATAAGGCGTAACTACCGATTTTATATTATTTACAGTATCATCACAGATCAAAGTGTTCCCATCTACAGTTATAGAGACTAGAGGATGTAAGTTCTCGTCATAAGGATTATGCCTATGCTTTTCCTTTAGTTCAATACGCACATTCTCAACATATTGCAAAGCAACGGCTAAAGAAGACTTACCAGTGCCATTAGGGGCAACCACTAAGTTGATTCTGTTCGACTTGATAGGAGTTTGGGACAAGTTCCAATCCAATCCAGGGTCACCATAACCTTTTATATTTTTTATTTTTATGTTTGTTATATCCATAACAATTTTCTTTTCAGTATTTTACACTCATTTCAAAACTCCATTCAATCCTTTCTTCAACCTGTCTGCACACTCTTCAAATGTAAAAAGCATCTTAGACGTTTGCAATTGGGTCTTATCTCTTTGCCCAGCTAAATCAAAAGCCTCAATAATACCATTTGCTATATCTTCAATGTTATTAGGATCTACAGTAAAGCCATTTACCCCATCCTTCACCAAACATTGTGACCCGGCTTTTTTTGATACTACAGAATAGCATCCTGCAATAAGAGCTTCATTTGTAACAGCGCCAAAGGCTTCTTGATAACTTGCCAAAATATGCACATCAGCAATGTTATACCATGCATATAGTTCTTCTCCTTCAAGCATGCCTGTAAAAATCACAGAGGAACAGCCTAATGCAGTTTCTTTTAAAGTAGGCATTTCTGCACCATCACCAACAATCACAAAAACAACATCCTTAATATTTGCTTTTATAAAGGCTTTAATGGTGTTTTTAACATTCTTCACATCTATCAATCGCCCAACAAAAAGCAACACTTTTTTTTCTTCAAGATTATATTCCTTAATGTATTGATAAGATAAAGGAAGAGATTTCTCATATAAAGCTCTTAAGCGCTTCTCATTTGCTACAATAGGAAAATAGATTCCTTTGCCATATCGTTTCTGAAAGAATGCATTCACGCGAGGTTCCACAGTTACGATTTCATCACTCATGGGTATCATGATTTTTTCTGCCAAGGCATGTGCTTTAGAGAAATGATTACCACCAACAGCCATATCATAGCTATCATCAATCAGAGTAATGGTCTTAAATTTCTTACGAAACAAAAGCTTATATAAATGTACAAATAGCGGACGTATACTACACTCTGACAACATTACAAAATCTGGCTGAAACTCTTCAAGAATTTTAAAGAATCCTTTTGGGATACCCAGTTTGGTAATATGATAAACATCAAGATATATAGGTTTGAAAGTTAACTGTCCTTCTATCTTTGTAAAATCATAATTAATGGTTGGAAACTTGTGCATGAACAAACAACATTTAAAGTCGTATTGTTCATTAAGAGCATTAAAAAAATCAATACGATAAGGTCCTATAATAGGATGAAGCACCAATAGTTTTTTCTTCTGCATAATAAAAGGTTTTATGATACAACAGAATATGCAAATGTATTTATGTTAAATTCTGATTTCACCATATCTAAAGAAACATCTCTATTCTTCATAATTATCTATTTGCGAATAATAAACTTATACAGACAATCCTTAGCCTTATTCTGGTTATTCAAGAACAGTCTGATACCTTCTAACATTAATCCATAGCGACATTCATCAAACAAGTTTTCTGATTCTATTTCAGAAATATTATTATATAAAAAACCAATGTTTGCTTTTTCTACCATATCGAGAGCAGAACAACGTGTACCTACAACAGGTGTGCCATTAAAAATAACATCCAACACAACGCCACTACTACGATCAAAATAAGTGCCACAATAGTTTAACACACAATACTTGCTATGACTTATATAATACAGAAAATGTTCGTTATCAACGAAACCTATATGATGTTCTATATTATTATATTTTGATATAATAACATTCAGAGATTGCTCCAATTCGGGCTCTCCTATACCTCCTGCGATTAAAACCTTATATCCTTTTTCTGCCAAATATTCAAGTGCAGGAAGCGAACCCTTATCTTTAAAAATTGAGCCAACAATTCCGAAATCCCATTTGCGTTGATTCAAAGGAACAATATCTTGATTATGTTTGCAATAAATATAATCAGTAACAACACAAAAATTATGAGTAAAGGTTTGCCCTACTCTCTCATTCGGTACAATAAAACCATCTATTTTCCATTTTGCGCATTTATAAATTAGTCGCTTCAGAGGAGAATTGACTGATTCTTTATTATATTGAATAAGATAAAGTTTACTTGTAAACCAATAGAAAAGTGCAATGGCAATAAATGCTGTAACAGGGGTGCTTTGTTGAAGAACTATTACCTGCCCCCTTGCTTTGATAAATAAAACAATGGCATTTATAAATGTTCGGAGCTTCTCGAGCACAGAATCATTGAAATTATCGTAGGGTAACTTTATCAGCTCGTCTTCACCAAAATACTTGCTGTAAACAGGACCTCCGCAAACTTTTACATTACACCTACCGTTAAAAATCTCTTGATAGTTTTTTGCTACTGGGACAAAATGTCCTATCAATCTACCATTGGTGTTACGGCTCTTTATATCAGATATATATATAGTTTTCTCTTTCATAATTTAACGTTAACTCGTTTCCATGGCTCATCCATGGAACTTCTTGTTTTAATAATCCTACCAGGCACGCCAACAACCACAGAATGAGATGGCACATCTTTAACAACGACCGCATTAGCACCGATGACAACATCATCACCAATATTTACATTGCCTATAATTTTAGCACCAGCTCTAACGCTTACATAATTGCCAATTGTCGGATTGCCATCATCACCAAAGCCTATAGTAACTTGCTGATTTACGAAGAAATGGTGTCCTACAGACTTTGCATACACGACGGTTGCAAAGCCATGTTGAATAAAAAGACTGTCGCCGTAGTGTTTTGTAAGATTATAAAAACACTTGGCTCCAGGTTTCATCCAACTGACGAAGATGCGCTTCCATCCCAACCTTATATAGACAGTGCTCCTAAAGTCTTCGTGAATAGAAAAATTGTAGGCGAAAGACCAAAACGAGACCTTCGGCATTTCAGATACACAAATATCGCTAATTATTAAATTTATAACCCGTTTGGATAATAAAACATAATAAATCAATATAAGAGGCATTAAGAAGAAAGCTTCTATCTTTCCAAGGAGTTCTTTATTCATATCAATGGTTTATTTTTCGTATAAACTTAGCAGGACTACCGCCCCAAACTTCGTATTCAGGAATATCTTTAACGACAACACTGCCAGCTGCTATAATGCTACATTTTCCTATTTTTACCCCTTTGCAGATTATGCAATGTGTTCCAATAAACACATCATCATCAATAACAATAGGAGCGCTTTTCGTATCTTCAAAACCTTCCCTACGTTTTGCAAAATCAAGCGGATGGAAATCAGAATCGATCAACATTGAGCCACCACCAACTTTAACCCATTGACCTATTGTTACTGCTGTTGAACAGTAAATATAAGCACCATTGAAGCCACTATGATCACCTATAATAAGATGTCCTCCTTCTTTGACTTGCAAGCAACATTTACTATTCCAAGAAGGACCATCATAATTATTAAAGGCAACATTATTGCCTATCTTTACACAAGCAGCAGACTTGTTTATCAACAAACGGGTTATGGAATTAGCACTTGTTACATTCTTCCCATATTCCGTATTATTCAACCATAATTTCAATCTGAATATTCGTGTTGTAAGGTACGCCTTTGATAAAAACAACAACATCCAAAAACTCTTATAAATTAATTGTATCAGATTTCTCATTTTCCAGATACTTGATGATAAAGTTCTACATATTTATCAAATTGTGCCAATGAATAGTTCTGCGAACGTTTAATGCTGTTTTCTTTCGTATAAATTTCAGGATGGGCACAAACTGTATATATTGCTTTTAGCAAAGCTTGGCGGTCTCCTTTATCCACAGCAATACCACATTTTTCATTTAAGCACTCGGCACTGCCTCCTGTCTTATATGTAATAACAGGAAGCCCTGATGCCAAAGCCTCAATATTTACAGTAGGAAAATTGTCTGCCAATGTCGGATTAACAAACACATCTGCCTTCTGATATATAGCAATTAGTTCATCTTTTGTGCTTGTTGGAGGCAGACATAAAATGTTGTTTGGCATAAGTTTCTTCTGCTCATCAGTAATTCTTCCAAGTAAGACAACTTGATAATCACCGATTAGTTTCTGGCTCAACCATAACATCGCATCCAGCCCTTTGCTCTTATTCCAAACAGAAGCAACGCCCAATATTATTTTCTTATTAGAACATGGAATATTAACCAAAGAACAGTCCCGCTTCTTTGCAAACTCACACGTGTCAATTCCATTGTTAACAACAACAATATCCTTGTCTTTGAAAAAAGAATTCCTTACAAAATCTGCCAACCACTCAGATGGAGTTACAATAGTAAGTTTTGAAATGGCGTTAAACAATTTTCTGCGAATAATCCACTCCAATCGTGAATTATCTATCAGTGATTTTGTAAGCCAAGGATTATCCTTTGGACAATTATAACAACCTGTTCTCCATTTTTCACAATTCACTTCATCGAAATGTGCACAACGACCGGTAAAAGCCCGTGTATCATGAAAAGTCCATACAACAGGAACAGCATGCTTGTTAATGTATCTAACAAGAAGAGGCATACATAGATTACAATCATTCACAACGTGTAAATTTATTACATCCGGTGAATATTCTTTCAGCTTACGAACCAGATTCATCGTACTGATAACAGACCAAACATCTTGCAATCCTGTAAGACGATATAGATAATAATGTAGATGCCAATTAAAACGATTGCCCCATATAACTTGATTTGACAATTTCCTACGATTATTAACGCCTGTATTTGGAACAAACAATTTCAATATATCACCTCTTTTTTCAACGGCTTTTGACAAATCATTATAAAAGCGTGGAAAAAAGCCTTGATTTCCACTCTGTATCAACGCTATTTTCATTTTGGCAAACACTTTAAAAACCATGAACGAAATTCAGAATCATTCATATCTCTAAACTTCTTAGACATACACATAGCAATAAGCATCCATAATATGATGCTTTGTATAAAGAATAAATTGATATCCTCAATCCACCCCAAAGCCCATCTGAATGCAATGAAAATACCTAAATATTTTATATATGAATTCTTAGAATGATGTAATGCTAACAGAGAAGCTTTTAGATACAAAAGGCTATACAAAATAATTCCGATTAATCCAATCCATGTATAAACATTCAGAAAACCAACTTCGTTTACATGACGCTCGTTTTTTCTAAGTTGATTGCCTTTACCGTCATTAACAAGCGACTCAAAGAAATAATCATCATTACCTCTTGCTGGCGTTCTTCCCCATAATACATACCCATGCTTTACAGACGAATCCAGGACTTCTGTATAAATAAAGGTACGGGTGTCACCAAACACATCAACTTCTTTAACACTTCCATCTGCTTTTTTTATCTGTTCGGTATGTCTACCATCATTGTCATCCTGTAAATATTTGAAGAAATTGAAATTTCCACAAAAGCCCAACAGCAACAAGATTAAAGGAACAAAGAGAAACAGGTAATGCACTATCTTCAACAACCTATCTGAAACAAAACGACGATATTTAAAAGCTATAGCACAAGCAATCATCATGGCTGAACGTAACAAGTTAGCTCTATCCATTATTGTACTCAACCATATAAAAAGAACTATACCTATCGCTAATTTCCACTTCTTTGGCAAATCAAAAAAGAAACATGCAAAAAGAGAGATCGGAGCAAGATACAGACAGTTTGGACCTATATTCCATAATATAAACACAAAAAATATCAATCCTCCCCAAAACAGCCATTTACGCAGAACATATTGCACCACTGATGGATATGCGAACAAATAAAGGAGTATAGGCAATGAAAGCATTACGACACCATCTATCAACTGACGATAATCCATATACATCTCACACCCAAAAAATCCTCTCACACTCTGAAGTAGCATCCATACAAAATAGAAAACGACAATATTATAATTTTTACGTTTTTCCAAATATTTGGATTTTATTGTAATCATGGCGATGCCTATAATTCCTACATTTATCATTAATTCAATAACCGCATTGTGATAAACATAAGAGCCAAGCCACGCAACAGCATAAACAGAGTTGGCAACTAAAAGCACAGCAAGCAGCTTAAGTTGCCATTTTTGTATAGGTAATGAATTATCAACCATTGTTTTCAATATCTTTAAATAAATTATCCCATTTCTTCAAAACAGAAGCTACACTAAACTTTTGCGAATGATTCAAAGCATTTATTTGCATCTGTTTCAATTTCTTCTCATCAGACATCAACGCTATTAACTTTTCGCAAAAAGCATTTTCATCAAACGGTTTTATTTTCAAACCATCCTCTCCATCAACTAAGATATCATCTAATGCAGCAAATGACTTAAATGCGACAGGTACGACACCAAATCCCATAGCCTCAGGTAAAACCATAGGGAATCCTTCAAATAAAGAACACATACAGAAAATAGATGCCGTTCGATAATAGCGCTTCACATCGGTTTGAAAACCTTCTACTCGAATTTTCTGCAAACCATATCGTTTTATCGCACTTTTCACTTCTGGCATAAGAATGCCATCACCAACAATAACCAAAGACCAGTCGGATAACGTTCTTTCCACATTTGCCCAGATACGCATCATCTTGTCAATACCTTTCATACCATCCAATCTTCCTACAAACAAACATTCCTTTTGTTTCAAAGAGAGATCAACTTCTGTATTGTCTATAGAAATAGGATTACCGATAACTTCAAACTTACAATTGTCTTCTATATGTCCATATTTTTGACATTGAGGTATCAAGCCATTTGCAAGCATAACGTATCTATCACATACGTCATAAATAAGTTGTCGGTTGTTTTTTTCATTACGCAAACTCTTTTGATGATAGAACCATGCCTTAAAGCGATGATAGATATCAAAACGAGATATAGAATTAATGTATTCTCTATATTGAATGTCAAAACCAGATGGAGAATTATGCTCTACCTCTATAATTTTCAACTCAGAATTTCTGTCTATAGAAGATAACAGATATTGGCAAGGAAAATAGCTGTCTTGATACATGATAATATCTACGTTATCTTTTTTTATGATATCATTCAAGAATGCGACATTATCTTGCGATTTCTTTAAACCATTGTATGGCATCCTATAAAAGACCACGTTACGGTCCAATTCAGACAACAGATTTTCTTCGTCTTGTTGGTCAATAGAACAAATAACAATATGATATTTAGCAACCCACTGATTTGCCAATACTGTCGTCACCTTCTCTATTCCACCATAACCAGGGTATCGTGCTATTAAAAATAATATAGTTTTCATATATATGTATAATTAATCAGAAATAGAGTCCTTAAGAAAATTGACCGAATCTTTCCTCATAACATTTAGCTTAGCGTTTACAGCTTTATAGTCAATGGGAACATCATTATCTATATTGAACTTGTTAACATCTTTTACCATTCGGTTTTTTAGCCCCAAATTACCAAGAAGTGTTTCCATTCTTGAATTTCTGTCATTATTATTCAGAACACAAAGAAACTGCTTCTCATACAATATACTGAACACACTACCATGAAAAGAAGTAGTAACCACAAAGTCAGCATCTCTAACCAATCCCAAAAATTGTTGCGGTCCATTTGCACGAGCATTTATAAAACCTCTCTTAATAATGTCACGCACAGTACCGATTCTTACAATCTTCAACCCTTTCTCTTTTGCTATTCTACGAACTAATTCATCAGTTCCCTTTGGTTCATCAAGAATCGTAAAATAAAATAGATATTTAGAGTATTTTGCAGGAATAGCTATCTTATTCCAATCTGCTTTAGATAGCAGCATTGTCGGATCAACTACAATCTTTGCATCACGTCCGGTATGTTTTTTTATCAAATTGCGTCCTGAATCCTCACGAACAGACAAATGATCTATTTCCTTAATAAGCGGCATATATTTATCCACTTCATCTTGCGTATATTCAGAAACTCCAAAACTCGGAGCATACGCTATCTTTCTATTATTAGGAATTGGGAGATCCAGAAAAAAATATGTATTACCTTCACAAATCATCGGATGCCAAACTTGGTCACTTCCCGTTATGACATAATCATACTTTTTACAAGCATTCTCAAGATCCTGTCTTGTGTAACAAGGTTTGCTAATACCAATTCTGTTTCGCGAAAAATCTTCAAAAAGCCTATGACGTTTTCTCTCAGACACCAAACTTAGCAGATTATTGCGTATAGAACCCAAAACAGATCTGATGTTGTCACATGACCACATAAAAATAGGACCCTTGCCTATCGTATTACAATCAATTACTTCTGCCTCATATCCCAATTTATGCAAGAAATGACAAGTGGCATAAGCCTGAAGTTGTGCTCCATAATTATTTGAGCAATGATATGTTATTATTCCAATCTTCATTTCCACTTTAGTTTTTCATACTCTTTTTAAGCTTTTGCTGATATTGCGTTTCATATTGCTGCTTAACATGTTGAATGTATTTCAGCCATGGAAGGAACAAGATATTACGCTTAGAATACCAAACTCCTAATATATTATCCACAATAACGTTTGGAAAAAATCTATAAAAAAATCCTATGTATTTACCACAAGCAAATTTACGAAATAAAGGCCGTGCCGTAAAAAGACGAGGATTTGGCTTTATAGTAGATAGCCAATCGACAGGACTGCTTTCTATATTATCACATTCCGCAATTGCCTTTAGCCCTTTGGGGGTGTTGGGAAGAATTGTTGATATTCCTAAAGGATTATATTCATCAGTTCTTTTTGCAGCCCAATAATCTCCAATTGTAATATCAGAAACTCTTAGTGGTTTACAGAACGGACAGTCGTAACAACTATTACGTGTACACGTCTCAAGTTGAAAAGTATGATAAAAAAAGTTATGTCTCCAATTAGTGTCAACTGTTATCACACCTTCTTTCTTTATTTTAAAGAAAACATCTTTACCCCACCCAAGACTTTTGTCTCTAAAAGTCAAAACTTCTCCAATATTGTTCTTTTCTATATGACGCTTAAAGATTGTGTTAGAAATCACTCCATGGCAAATCAAGTCTATGGTAAGTAGATTATCATAGTCTTTCCCTAAATACGTCTTTAAGGCATTAATCTGACATGGTGTACCAGAAAAGACAACGAAACGCCCTTTATTCAAATGTACCTTTACATTGCAATATATTCCCGCAGTGTTGCTTTGAATGTATTTGCTACCTTGCAACATATGCAAATCAGCCTCGTTCTCAATGCTTATATGATAGACTTTGTTATCTTGCAATGTGGCACCATAAACAATAGCATGATGCTTGTGGAGCATATTTATTGCAATAGCAGAAAAAATTCCACCAGATGCACTCTGCCTTCTTATATCATCTTCTATACACCATCCTTTTAAAGGTTGCTCACATTTGTTTACCAAAACTGGTTTTCTTACTTTTTGACATTTTCGCTCACAAGCATGACATCCCACACATATAGAAGAATCAACATAAGGCAACCAATAACCATTGTTGTCTTCCTTTATTGTTATTGCCTTTTTCGGACAAACATCGGCACATAACATGCATCCTAAACATTCTGAAGGAGAAGCAAGATTAGGCAAATTTACCATGACGTATATTTTTTAAAGCGAAATAAGCTTGCATAAAAATCACACATATTGAAGGGCTATGTTTCAGTAATTCATATAGTACTTTTTGATCTGTCGATACTGGTGTGTAAAATGATAACCATTGGACATATTCTTTTTGAAATTGGTCTATTGCTCTATACCTTTGCATATATGAATACTTTAACTTGAACAAAGCTATAAGATAACCTGTTGCAGACATAATATACATGCGTTTTGTATCTCTTGAAAATCGATCTGAGCATCTATTCTTTAGCAATTCTTTCGCAACACGCAAATTTTCATCTGCCGCTATTTTTATTTCTTCATAAGAACGTTGTCGTAAGGTGAGACCCGTTGTTTGCATTATATAAAAATATGCACTTTTGTTTATAGTACGCATCTCTTTCACATATGCCATATACTGTAATGCAAATATACGATCTTCACTTATATTTATGTCTGTACGAAAAGTTATATTATGCTCCTTAATAATACTACACCGATATAATTTATTGCAAACGTATCCGAACATTGAGTATTTGTTAATGTCAGAAATACCCTCTAAAACATTATCTTCACAATAAATACCATAGTCAGGAACCTTCTTTATTATGTCTCCATTATCCTTGACCTCATTAATACCTTGGAATACTAAATCAGCAGATTCTGTCAATCCGTCTACAAAATTTTGGATATAATCAGCATCAACGTAATCATCAGAATCTACGAAACACAAATAATCTCCTACTGCATTCTGCATCCCTATATTACGGGCATTACTTACACCACCATTAGGTATGTGAATTGTTTTCACCCTATTATCCAACTTAGTAATTTCATCACATATTAAAGGAGAATTGTCAGGTGAGCCATCATCTACTAAAACCACTTCAATATTGCTATATGTTTGGTTCAGTAGAGAATCTGCGCATTTATTTAAAGTGGACTCTGCTTTATAAACAGGAACAATAATGGAAATTAATGGACTCTTGCAATGCATTATATTTCAAAAGACGACTTGTTGGGATATTTATTATCAAATTCTCTCATTATTAGCTCAGATGCCTTATTGTAAAAATCGGCATTACAACAGGGGTTATCATTAAGACAGATAGACAGAATATTGCCATTATGAAATGCTTCCAAAATTTTATTCAATGTATCTTCTCTAATGCTAAAGCCCTGAAACTCCCCTGTAGGGCGGAATGGTTCAAACTGATTGCTTGCAAATTGCCAATAGCGTACGAAATATGGAGTAAGACTCTCTGCTGTACGAAATTTTGTACAAGACTTGTCAAGCATAGTTGGTTCTTTCTCCCATATTTCATTAAACACCGATTTTAAAAATGGTTGTTCTGTATGACGATAGGTAAAACCCTCGAAACGTTCTTTATGACGCATTAGAAATGCCATCTTTTTCTGCAATCGCGTATAATTATGACCATACCATTTCCATTTTTCTGGAGCTAAAGCTATTACTTCCCTGCGATTAAAATGATAATTAAGCACGGCTGTATTGCATAATAAAGACAACTCTATGCCAAATTTATCTTGTGGGTTGTATTTTACGCCAAGAAAGACTCTTTCATAATTGAAGTCCAAAGGTAAACCATTCTTGAAATAAGTTTCTGGAGAAACTGGTGAATTGAGAAACATATCATCATTGAAATAGACAAAATGCTCAGACAATCCCTCTATTCTTCCAAAATTGAGTTCAATACATCTTGAATTAAATGTAGGTAAATACTGCTCAGGAATGTAGTCGGAATGCTTAACAAGAACAATCTTTGGATTGTCGAGATTCAACCACTTTGGATAATGCCCACACGTTACTAGATATATCTTATTTACCCATGGAGCATTCTTCTCAACTGCCCTAAACCAATATTTGAACACGTCCCAATAACGATAACGTGCATCAGTTTGGCTTGATTTTACAGGGCGATATTTACCATATTCCTCCAACCACTTTGAATCATTGGAATCAAGCCAAGTTACTACAAAATCTATAGGATATTCTGCAATCATTGCTTTTGATTGTTAAGTAAGTCGTAAATATCATAAAGGTACTTAAGGCGATACTCCTTATTTGAAGTTTTTAACCACAACTTTGCATTATGTAATTTCTGCTCGTCTGTAAGTGGTGTCTCTAATGTATGCTGATTAAAGTCGTGCTGCAAAGAATATATATGATAACCTACTGACTTATAATGTTTATAATTAATTGACGTTTCAGAAAGGAACAACTTAACGCCGTGCCTAAGAAGTTCTTCTATATTGCATGTTGCCTGTTGGCGCTCATGAAAGAATATTCCTACTCCTACCGAAGATAAGAGTTTAAAATAATCTTCTCGCGGCATATAGTCCAATAGAGATATACATACATTACCAAAGAAATGGTCATATGCTTGAGCTATAGTATTTGCATAATGTTTACTTCCACCATAGCTAAGAGGAACAATAACCTTTTTGCCAGAAAAGTTTACGCCCTTAAGATAATCAAGAACATCTAAATGATTATTATTTATATCGGCAGAATTTCCAATCAAAACATTATGCCCGATCTCTGGTATTTCTGTATCTATATTTTCCCAGTCGGCAGGGTTTGTATATTCATAGACAACTCTTTTGGCATGAAACTCTGGATGCTCCTTCAACAAATTATACTCTAAGGGGAAAACACCTGAAAAATAATCCACTCTCGTAACAGCCTTCTTATATACCGACGGCTCATCATTATGATCCTGGCGCTTGTATTGCACTAAATTTTTTATGTAAGCCTTTATTTCGCGTTTAAACTTTGTAAAGTCTGACACCTTGTTTTGTGTTCGTCTCAACTCTTCCAACAAGGCTTGGGATTTATTATGCAACAATGGAATAGAAATGTATGGATGGTCTTTAGGTGTATTATATATATCATATCCCCATGCAAACCAAAAGACCTTAATAGATGCAGGAATTTTCCACATATAATGAAGAGGCATATACAGAAAATTATGAATGAACAGTGCATCATATGTATGTTTTTCAAGAATATCTATAAGTTCATCTGGGGTAACTATTCTTACTCTTTCAGACTTTTTCATATACTTGAAAACAATGTTCTTTTCCCAACTGACTATAAAATAGTCGTGCTGACACTTATCAGAAGTCAAATCATGATAAGCAATCTGACCATCAATAAACTTTTGATCTCGAATAATATTAGCAATATGCAACATACTTATCTTTTTAATATAAATTTTACGTCATTTAATTCATTGAATTTAAATGCAATGGCACAACCTAAATAAATTCCAATAGAAGAAATGCCACCCAATAATATTTGGACTATGCTGTTTGAAAAAATATTTACTACCAACAACAACACACAGAAGACAATTACAGAGAGTAGAATTGTAGGAAATAGATCTTTCAATTGTTTTAACAATCCTACATTTATTATTTTACCTGTATAATAAGTGTCTATAACTATTTCAAAAATAGAATAAACTATACACCCATAGCAAAAAGCCAATATACCAAAACATAAAGAAACGGCCATAATAGCAAAGCCTATTATCTTTTTTATTATTTCAAGACGCAGAAAAAGATCTGAGCGTCCTTTCACTTGAAGCAAATTAAGATTTATAGCATCAACAGGATACCACATTTGGCTAAAGCACAATATTTGTAAATATATTATGCAAGCTTCCCATTTGGCTGTAAGCATTACCAACACCAAGGGGCGCGCCAGTCCAGCCAAAATCATCATCATTGGAAATACTATAAAACATAAAGTTTTAAGCATTCTACGATAATTCTGAGCAAGTTTATCATTGTCATCCTGCATTTTTGCCAAAACCGGAAATGTAACGCTTCTTACGGTTTGAGTCACATTTTGAGAAGGGAGGTTTGCATATCCCAAGGCTCTATTATAAACACCAAGGTCTGTTGGTGTATAAAATTTTCCTATAAAAACAGGCGTTATGTTTTTATAGGCTGTGTCCAATAAACTTGAGGCTAACAGTTTATTTCCATATCCCCATAGATATTTAAAAGATGTGCTTGACCATCCTTTTTTCGGTATCCATCTCACAACACACCAATTCAAAATTACACTTGAAATGCTACTAAACAATGATGATACAACCAATGCCCATATGCCATATCCACAATAAGCAAAAGCTATACCTAATACTCCAGCTCCCAAACGAGTAATGATATTTATCTTAGTTGGGGTTTTAAAATTCAAATTCCTATTTAAAATGATACGCTGTGGCGTACCTAAAGGAGACCACAAAAATGTAATTGCAGTTACTCTCATTAGGTTTTTAAGGACTGGTGTATTGTAAAACTCTGCAATCAAAGGTGACAATGCAAATATAATTACATAGCATACGACACCAACAATAAGACTATAATAAAAAGCGGTTGAGAGATCTTCTTCTGTAAGTTGTGGCTTCCTTATTAAAGCATTTCCAAAACCACTGTCCACAAATACAGTTGCCAAAGCAATAAAAACAGCAGGCAACGCTGTAACACCATAGTCTTGTGGAGAAAGAAGACGGGCCATGACAACGCCTATAACAAACTGCATTCCATAATTGGAAAACTGATTAAAAAACGTCCAATATATGCCTGTCTTTGTCTGTTTTTTCAAATTATCATTAGCCATATATGCTTAAAATTTTCCAATTAAATAAGTGAAAGGCTTCTTTTGAAAAAGCAAACAGAAAAAGTATGATATAAAAAGTGTTACCCCTCCTGTTATCAAATAGAATACCAATCCTTCGATATGACTACTTGGTATAAACAAACAAGATAACAATAATATTACAATATTTAAAACGGAAAAGTGAATGCCATACACAACAATTGTGTTTTTCCCTAAAAAAGACAAAATTCTATTATGCTGTATCATTTTTCCTATATATAGGACCATTATTGTTCCTGTTAATGAAAAGTACACAAAAAGAGGAGTATATTTAAAATTGAAATGTGGGAAATGCGTATAATAAGGAATATTCTTACCCAATATAACACACAACACCAGACCTATCAAGTATAAAACTAATGATATAATACCATATCTCTTTTTCTCACTTAAGAGACCATGTTGCTTAAATGTATATCCTATCCACAAAAACATCAAGTTCACCAATCCGTTATGCCAATGAAAAAAATTATATGCATGAAAATGACTTGTGTTCAAACTTATTGCCACTACAAAAGGAATTAGAACCAGTATAAATTGAACAATTGGCTTGGAAGTACACTTAGTTATAATAAACAATAGCATTTTTGCTATAAATAAGGCACTTAAAAACCAATACAACTCTGTAACAAAAAAGAAACGTTTCCCTAATACAGTGACAAAAAAGAAATTATCGCCATCAATGAGCCAAGAAAAGAATTGATTTATTATACAAAAAGAAACTAATGGTATCAATAAAGATTTTGCATTTGAACAAATGAAGGCTTTCGCTTTTTTATTGAACGAGGAACAATAGCCTGTTATAAAGAAAAAGGCTTGCATAAAATAAGGCACATACAATATGTCCCAACCTGTGATATTGTTCAAATTATCAATAGGCATCTTGCCTTTCGCCATATTGACTATATGGTGAAAGACAAGAAAAACAATAAGCAGACCTTTGGTTGTATCAACAAATGGCAACCTCTTTCTTGGTAGACTCGCTTTTTCGACACACATCATACTATTTGTGGCATTTTTTTATTATTTGACAGATTCTATCTACATTTTCAAGACTAAGGTCAGCGTACAAAGGGATAGTAAGAACTCGTTTGCTGATATGTAAGGCAACAGGTGTTTTATAAACATCAAATCTGCCATGATAACAATCAAATGCATTTGTTAACGGATAGAAATATTTGCGTGCATGTATATCTTCTTGCGCAAGAGTTTCAAAAATCTCGTTTCGTGTACTTCCAAATTTCTTCTCATCAACAACAATTGGAAAATAAGAATAATTAGGCTGTACATCTTTCTGAACTGGCGGTAACTGTACGCCGTCAAGTCCTGTAAGATTTGCTCTATAACGCTCAACAATACGCTTACGTTTCGCAATCTCTTCATCGACATGGCGTAAATTACATAATCCCATAGCTGCTACAAACTCGTTCATTTTGGCATTTGATCCTACACCATCCACAGTTTCCGCATCTTTGATTCCAAAGTCACGTAACTTATACAATTCATGTCCCAGTTCCTTATCATGATAGCAAACAGCACCACCTTCTATCGTGTTATATACTTTGGTCGCGTGGAAGCTAAACATGGAAGCATCACCAAAACTTCCGATACCTTGATTTTTATAACGAACACCAAATGTATGTGCCGCATCGTATATCACTTTCAGACCATATTTATTGGCAATTCGCTCAATTTCTTCTACATTGCAAACATTGCCGTAAACATGAACAGGTACGATAGCTGTTGTTTTGTCAGTTATCAAACCCTCTATCTTTGTAACATCCATACAATAATCGTAAGGGTCTATATCGCAAAAGACCGGAGTCAAGCCATTACGAACAATGGCATGAGTCGTTGATGCAAATGTAAAAGGAGTAGTTATGACTTCACCAGAAAGATTCATTGCCTGTAGGGTCAATTCCAAGGCATTATGCCCATTAGTAAAGAGAGAGATGTTTTCTACACCAAGATATTCTTTCAACTCAGTTTCCAACTGGTTATGTTTGGGCCCCATATTGGTAAGCCAATGGCTATCCCAAATGTCTTTAATTTCATCGATATACTCCTCATATGGAGGCATCGAAGTACGTGTTACTAATATTCGTTCTTTTTTCATAAAATAATATTGAAATACTTTAATTTTATTAATTTACAGATAATTAAAATACCAAAGATTAATGCTCCATGTTGTTTGCTAACTTAATGGCACCCAAAGTCCTTGCTTGGATGCTCATAATATCTTCGGATATATAGAGAAAATTTAGTCTCTTCTAAATATATCTCGTGTATATACCTTGTCCTTCACGTCGTCCAGACAAGCATCATAACGGTTGGCTATGATGGCATGACTCTGTGCCTTGAAAGCATCCATGTTGTTCACTACCTTGCTTCCGAAGAATGTTGTACCGTCTTCGAGGGTAGGCTCATAGATGATAACCTCTGCACCTTTTGCTTTGATACGCTTCATGATTCCCTGAATGGCAGACTGGCGGAAGTTATCGCTGTTTGATTTCATTGTCAAGCGATAAACGCCTATGATGCAGTTATGCTCCTTTGTCGCATCAAAGCTGTTGTCTTCGGCATAGCTGTAATAGCCAGCCTTCTTTAGAATGGCATCGGCGATATAATCTTTGCGTGTGCGGTTACTCTCTACGATAGCCTCTATGAGGTTTTCTGGTACATCGGCATAGTTAGCCAAGAGCTGCTTGGTGTCCTTTGGCAAGCAATAGCCACCATAGCCGAAGCTTGGGTTGTTATAGTGGGTACCGATACGCGGATCGAGACCAACGCCATCGATAATAGCCTTGGTATCAAGTCCTTTGACCTCAGCGTATGTATCAAGTTCGTTGAAGTAGCTTACACGCAAAGCCAGATAGGTGTTGGCAAAGAGTTTCACAGCTTCAGCTTCCTTCATGCCCATGAACAAGGTATCAATGTTCTCCTTGATAGCACCTTCCTGCAAGAGTACAGCGAAAGTCTTGGCAGCTTCTTTCAACATCTCTACATCTGTTACAGCATTGATTGCCTCGTTTTCTTCTGCAAACTCAGGTCGGTCAATAAGCTTTGGATAGCCTACGATGATGCGACTGGGGTAGAGGTTGTCGTAGAGTGCCTTGCTCTCACGAAGAAATTCAGGAGAGAATAGAAGGTTAAACTTCTTTACTCCCTTTTTAGCGTATTTTAAGTAGAGGCTACGGGTATAACCTACAGGGATGGTACTCTTGATGACCATCACTGCATCTGGGTTAACTTCCAGTACCAAATCGATGACCTCTTCCACATGTGTAGTATCGAAGTAGTTCTTTACGGGGTCGTAGTTGGTTGGTGCAGCTATCACCACGAAGTCGGCATCAGCATAAGCTGATTTGCCATCAAGGGTTGCTGTCAGATTCAGTTTCTTCTCAGCCAAATACTTCTCAATGTAATCGTCCTGGATGGGAGAAACACGGTTATTGAGTTTCTCTACCTTTTCAGGAAGTACATCTACTGCTGTAACATGATGGTGCTGAGACAGCAATGTTGCTATACTCAGACCGACGTAGCCTGTACCGGCTACGGCTATTTTAATATCGTTGAAATTATTCATAATGATATTGTGTTTTTTTTCTAAAATCATTCCGTCCTTCTTTACCATTAAAAAAGGCTTTTTTCGAAAACCTACCCGACCTTCCTTACCGTTAAGGAAGGCTTCACCTTTCACACCAAGCCTCTCTTCCCTCAGGGATGAGAGGATGTAACCGCCCTTAGTGCTATATCTGCCCCACCTGTCCCTCCCCAGCGGGAGGGTCCTTAATCCTAAACCAAACCTTTCCCTTAACCATTAAGGGAAAGTATGTAGCTGGCTCTGCTATAGCGCCGCCAGAGTTTTGGTATCGGCAGCGAAGCCTGTACCCTAAAGGGCTGCCGATAAGTGTCTACGCAACAGAGTTGCGATTGTTTGTCGGCTAGCGCATCATAAATATTCTATCAATCTGCCACTCTCACGCAAACGTTTCTTGAAACCTTGCAACACTGTATCAGCCCATTCTTGAAAGTTTTCTTTCATCTCCAGTTTTTGCTTTTCATCAAAACTGGAATAGGCTATCTGTTGCTCTATACATGTCTGAGCCGTTTCCTTAACTAAGTCCAGCGCATGTTCTGTCACTTTGCAATTGGTAAGTTTCTCGCCTATCTGGGCGCAGAAGTAGCCTTCACAAAAAGCTTTACAATATTCTTTTGCTGTCATAAGTAAGTGATCTAAATTATTTACTTAGTAATGGGTAATCAACTAACCTAATGATTAGTGATCATTGATTAGTAATTACTTGGCAAGATGCGTTATGGTCTCCCACAGATGGCACGGATTCACACAGAGATATTTACACTAACCTAATGATTAGTTATCATTGATTAGTGATGACTTGGTAAGGGTGCGTTATGGTCTCCCACAGATGGCGCGGATTCACACAGATGCTGATGGTTACGTTTATTCCTTATTTAAAGCCCTATAACGTTTTGTGGCAAAAACGACATGGCTTCCATCTGCCCATTCCCATACATTCGTTATATAATAATGTTTGGTTGGTTTTTTATCAAGTCTGTCTGGAAAAGACGTGGTCTCCACAACAAAATCACACTTAAGAGTTGTACCAGCGTCAAATTTAACTTCAAAATTGTTGACTTGGGTAATGAAATCGTCATCTCGAATCTCTGCAACAATTTGTTCTCCATTGAAACGGCAATGCCATTTCAATTTTATGTCATGTGCAAATACAGGAGAGATTACAGCTACAGTTGTACCTGTAATTGTTTCTGAAGTTTTCGTTTTACCATCAGGTATGATTTTGCGATCAAAGTCAGCACGCTCAATTTTAGACAACACATGGTTTCCACCTTCATCCACAGACTTAATAGAAGATTCTATAGAAACAATTGAAGGCTCTTTTTGTGCATCTTTATAAAAAGAAGAAACACATTTATGCAAAGTTTCATCACTTTCTACTAGAATTTTAGCCTCTTCTGCAGAAATATTTCCACTTTTCAACTTCTCTAGAATTTCAATACGTTTATCTATGTTTTCTAATGCGTTTTGTTCTTTGTTGAAAAAACGATTAACAGAACCAGACAATAAAAGAAGAAGTGTTGCTCCTAAAATAGTATCCTTATTAAAAATAACCTGCAAAGAGCTGATAACACCTCCTGGCTCCAATGCACAGGCTTCAATTCTTATACAGTCACCTGTGTACTGTGCCATATGCTGCAATGCCTTTAATAACTGTAATTGGCATTTATTCAACACAATTGCATCCATCTGATGCTTTTGTTCTTCGTTTAAATAAAAATGGACATCCAAATCTATTACTGAGAATTCTTTATTCATAATTGCATCTTTTTAGTTAATACTCTATTATGGCATAGCCATTTGTATAGGCACTTACAAAAGTGCCCATATATTGAGTTTGATACATTTCCTCTCCATGACATAGTCAAAGCAAGCTTTGCTCTGCTCATTTGGATTGACGGAAATGCTGTAAAAAAAAACTGCGCGAAATTTGACTTTTTAACTTAACTGTATCATTTAAATGCCTGCTATATTCAAAGTCTACATCACTAATATCAAAGAACTTTATCATCCTTTTAAATGGTTATTTGAATAATCATTTAACTGATCCCGAGTTTAACGGGACACTAATGATAATTCTTTTTCTAATTTCAAACGCAAATCTGTGTATTGGCTATTCCATGGAGATTGGTCACAAGCATCATTTATAGCTATCAATCCATTTTTCAAAGAATCTATTTTCCCTGTTTTTTCATATTGAGACAGCCAATAGTTAGCATTCTCAAACAATTTTGATTCGGATATTTTCATATAAAAAAATATTAGAATTTCCGAACAGCAACTTTGCTCCCTCTACAACTTGAACTGATGCTGACGGATAATATATCACTAAACTTTCTTTTGTTCTTGTACAGCAAACATAGAACAGTTTCTTTGTTCGCTCTACAATGGACTCTTTCTTCTTATTATCATAAAACAAAGAGGCAAAATCATAATTAGACCAATTGGATTTTAATATAACCAATACATTGTTATATTCTAATCCCTTTGTCTTGTGCTGAGTAGAGAAAGGTTTATTGCCCATACGATAGTTATAAACGTTTCTTGCTTCTTTATAGCTTACCCCTTTTATTCGTCGCCATAGATAAGAATTGTTATCTATATAGGAGTTTACCTTATCATCTTTTACACAAATTCCCAAACTATCAGCTAAATCAATGACTTCAGAAATGGTCATGTCATTATATGAACTGACTATTCTGTCAATTCCATCCCGAAGTTCTTTCTTCTGCCTTGCCCTTACTATCTGTTTTATACTCGTAGAACGCATGAACTCATTGTAATCCGCATTAGGATATAGTTGAATGCAATGTTCTATCTTGTGTAAATGCTGGTTGAGCGGAGAAAATTTGGAGCCAGTTCCATTACTGGCATCTTCTTCAGATTTATCATCCAACAATTGGTCTTTGTCCACATAACACGCAATGCTTTCCAAAGACATATCCAATGCTTCAGCGTAAAGAGCCGAATTTTATTAGTTATATTACGTTAATTAGCTCTCTCATTTTCAAACGATTACATTAGAATTAACAGAGTATTGTTATAAACAAGTTAGTTATATTTTAAATAGTTTACAGAGTTGCTAATATTTTTTCGACCTTGTTTAAACGCTGCTTCAACTCATAATTCCAAGAATTATTAGAAGACTCTTCTTTCAACCATTTTTTAGCCTGCTGCAAATAATTAATTGTCTTTACTGAGTTTGCTTTAAAAAAATATCGCTCAGCTTGATCTGCATATACTATGGCATGAAAAATCTTACGACTATCATCATGGTAGCACTTATGTAAAATTTCCATACTCCTATCTAATTGCTCTTCTACCATATTGTTCAATTCTAACTCATAATTTGCATCAAATAAAATGATTGCATGGGAATTACGTATAGAAAAGTATTTATCATTAGTAGAGTTTATAGCTTTATCTATCCATTTAAAAGCTTCTTGATATTGTTTCTTTTTAGACAAGAACAACGCACCTTGTTGAAGTACATAAGGATTTTCATTATCATATAAATATGCAGACTTATAAAAGTCCATACCATCTTTCCAATCGACAAAAGCTTTAGCTGCCAACAAGCTATCAAAAGCAAATTTTCGAAATGTCTTAAAGTTATAAATAAGATATTTTGGAACATTATCTATAACCTTTGACATTATTCTTTTGAGAAGTAAAGGTGAAGAATATTTCAATATTGCTTCAGCAATGAAATAAGTTCTTGGATAATAATATTCTATAGATGAATCCAACAAATCATTGGACCCCTCAAATTCCGATAGCATATCCTCCAACTCATCTTTCATCTCCAATACATATTGATAGTTATAAATATCAGAAAAATAACTATAAGCTACTTCAATGGACAAAGGAACACGACATTTATGCATATAAGCACATAATAATAGGAACTCCATCAAATCTGAATCGTTTTGTTCCAAATCATGGATAATTTTTTTGTATCGTTCTACAATATTTTGTCCCTTTATATTTCTAATAACAAACTCATATATAGAATCAGCCGCATAAATATCCTTGGACTTTCTCTTTGTCTTCATAGAAGAAGCCTTTATTTCTACAGGCACTGAATTAAATACGCCTTGAATGTCATTGTCTGATAATTCAGTAACATTTATTATGTCAAACATTTGATGTGTCAACATATGAGATACCGTACTATAGAACTGACTTCTATCCACACCAACTACCGTTATATTTTTTGCTTGTGACAACTTCAAGAAAGCCTCTATATTGTCCGTAAAATTCTCAACAAAAATCAAAGCTTTCAAATGACCCAATATCTTTAATATAAAATCAACTTTAGATAAAGTCAACCCAGAATACATTAGTTTAACACCCTCAAATTGTACATTATAAGCTAACAACATTGCCAAAGTTGTTTTCCCTGAAACAGGAGCACCTATAATTATAGTCTGGCGATTTTGATTGTATATCGAGTCCTGTATTTGTTTATAATAAGAGACTCTATATATCTTATTGCTAAGGATATCAGACCATATAGGAACTTGCCCTCTAAAGAAATCCATAATAGGGCGGCTAACTTGATTACGATTATCTAAAGGAACCAGATTGCTTTTAAAAATATCTCTTATTTCTTCTTCCTCATTTTTCTTCCTTGATAACTCTTCATTATCGAGAATATTTGGAAGAAGCTCTAGAAAGTCTTTAATTTCACCCTTTATAATAGTAAAATCAAGTGCTTCATAAAATTCAATCTGATCATCTGTTGGGTTGTACAGAAGTATCCATTTTTCCTTTTGAGCATTTTCAAAAGTACGATAACTACTTAACGCTTGTATAACGGAATTGTCCGAATAACTATATCCCAAAAATATAGTCGGATTCTTTTCGCAAGCATTAGATAAATAGGACCAAATACGAGGATTATTACCAAAAGTAGTTGCCAAAGACTGAACATCAAAAACATATTCATTTTCTGGATTTTCTACACAGCCATGTAATGGCAGATAATTAATTCTATTTGCATCAGCATTTTCTCCATTTACTAACAAATCATTAATAAAGCGTTTACTATTTTCCGCAGATACTATCTTGGGAATTAAATTATCAATATTTGTTGTAAAATAACTCTTGACATTCACCAAATTTAAGTTATCATAAAAAGATTCATAAGAATCAACAGAAAAACGTTCTGTCAAAAATGCCTTAAACTCGGTTTTAGCTTTTCTCTGCAATATCGTTGAAATCATAGAAAGGCTCGCTGCCTTAACATTAAACATAGACTTCAACTCATCTACCAGCCCATTACCAGAAGGAAGTTTTTGCTTTTTCTTATCATACGCATACAAAGAAAAACCAGCTCCTACAAAAACATTAATGCCGGTCTTCATTGCATGTATCAATGAATTTTTATTTTGTATTTCCATAAATTTCCGATTAAAATTATAAACTTATGTCGTAATTATTCGGTATCATCTCATATTGCCTATACATATATGAGATTTAGCACTCCACAAGCGTTAGTACTCAATTTAGGGCATAGCCCTTTGTCTAAGCACTTTTACAAGTGCCTACATATTGGTATGGAGGTTGTATTCTCAAAAATTCATCTACGAAAAAGAACTAAATATGAACAGAATTTGCCTTCGCTTACGGATACTTCTTTACCTCTGAACCAGTCTTGTAGTCTGGCTCAGGAACGTGGTGCCGTTGGGAGAAACGGGGTTCTCGTTGGCGATAGAAGAAGAATCCGTACCATCCGGTTTCATAAATTCTTTTCTACTTTATGTCGTTGGCTGCAAACATACGTAATGGTTGCAATCGTCTAGTTGGTGAAAATGATATGTTTACCATAGATATCACTCAATTTGATGTAGTCTCTTGCAAAGAGACTTCTTAAATTGCAAAGGTAGTCATTTTATTTTGATTGGGCTGCTTATCCTCTTGTTTTTTGACTATAACCCTTGGTTATAATAGTAAAAATGCAGCACAAATTATAGGAAACTCCAAAAAGGCTTTTGCTTTATCATTTTTATCAGGACTATTTTTACATACTATTTCATCAATGTGTACCAAATACTCGTTGAAAAAGATCATATCACAGAAACAGTATCAGGCTGATATGATCATGATATTTCCATACAAACATTTGTTTTTTATTCATCATACTTACCAAGTTTGTCTTTCTTTGTAGCTTCCTCCAACTGATAAAAAAGAGATTCTTGGTAGTTGGACACTAAAGCTTTTCTGCTGTAGAAATTGAATCTGTGGGTCTTGTATAAAAAATAAGTACGAGGCTCGGTCAACTTGAATAATTTAGCAAGAAATGGACATATCTCATCATTTATAGAGTGGGGATGCTGTGGAAAGACAAAAGTATAAGATAGATTTTTACTAGAAAAACAAAAAGTCTTTTTGATCGTATCCTCTTGAGTTCTTGGCCAAACGATAAATTGTTCTTGCAATGTGGATGTTTTTGGCTGTTCTGCTTTTTACACCATAAACATTGCAAATTTGCTCTATCATCGTAACAGTCAATGTCGTTAAGGCTACACTGTCTGCACCGAACTGACCACCAAAAGTTCCAACTGTTATCGCTGTTCCAGCATGATATATACTAAAATTATCGATTATGGATATTGCCTTTTCTCATTTCTTTTGTCATTCTTTTTTCATCATAGCTTATGTTTTTAAGTTTCTTCTTTATCTTTTTGCTCTAAATTGTTCTCTTTAATATAGTCCTCAAATAACTTCTCTATTTCAACTGCATAATTATACGATAGGGAAATCAAATCCTTATTATTTGCTTCATCTTTTGGAACTTTCATCTTGTTTGTGACTTCATTGTCTATCTTAGATTTGAGCCTTTGAAGAGTGAGTAAATTGTAATCTTTAAATGAACTTTCTACAGCAGTCAATAATCGTTTCAACATACACCAAATTAAGAGAATGCTTACAAACGTAGTCTCTTTACTGTTGTCTTGTTGAATATTTTCTTTTATGCGCTTTAATTCTGCCACCAAATTTTCCAATACTCGTTGGAGCAGAGGGAATTTTGTAAGTGTTCCCTTGTCGTGTGATTCGAACTCTTGCAGTTCAGAGATAACCCTCATGTGAACCGATAAATCAGAAAGAGTCTGAGCTATCTGTGAAGATTTTGACATTTTAAGACTTTCATCAAGGGCTATTCTTAGTTCCTGCATCTTTTGTTCCTGCTTTTTAGCAGTATCTTCTATTTTTGTTTCGGCAGTTTTAACTTTTGTTTGAAGTTGTTTCTCTGTTTCTGCAACCTTATTATTAAAAGTTTTTTCTTTTTCGGATATACTGGTTTCCATTTTGTCTTCTAAGCCTGTGATTTTCTCAGACATATCTTCTTTAGCACGATCAATATCTTTCTGAAAATTAGAATTAGCATTTATACGCAAAACGATTGGAAGAATAGTACAGATTGCAGCAATAAGGCCTATCCAAATAGACAAGCAGATAGATATTGTTTTCAATGTGTTTCTAAGTTCATTTCTATCTTCTTCCAGAATAGAATCCCATTTAGAAAACAAATTATCCAACCGCTCTCGCTGTACTTTACCCATTGAAGGTTGTGCATTCATCAATTCTTCTCTTTCCGTTAAATCTGATTTTCGACAAGTGCTGTCTATATATTTTGCAGAACATGAGTTTGTCACAAAAAATAATATGACAATAAATAGGCAAGACATAATCGTCGCCCAAATCGCAGCAAACCATTTCTTATACCACTTATTCATACAATTCAAAATATAGATTATGGTACATTTCATCGTTTTCATCAAAGTGCATCTCATTCTTTTCAAACTTTATTGCAAAATCTGGTTGAATCAATCTAACAAAGGAAATCCTTTCATTTTCAGCGGTATGAAATTTCGTAGAGAAACAAGAAACAATTTGCTCGTCATGGGTAAAAAAGATTATTTGTAGATTTTTGTTCTTTCCCAATGTTTTCTTTGCATACTTTATTATTTGCTCGAAGTATTTAAATAATTCACGTTTGTTTCTGTAATCGTTAGCATAGAATATATCATCCATAATGAAAGGAAATAAGAAATCCCCATCTTTCATCAATTTAATATTCAACACAGCTTGCAATGTCAGGCAAAAAAGACGGTATCTGAATGTATTGAAATACTTATGTACAGGTACTTCATTGATACTAATTGTAACTTTATTGTTCTTATCCAAATTAGAAATATCGAAAACGAATTTTTCTTCATCTTTTACAATAAAGGTTTCATCAAATATAGAGTTTACAGCATCAACGAGGCTTTTATCTACATAGCCGACCACAGTCTTATGAATAAGATTCAGTAATATGCTCTTTAATATGTCTATTTGGCTTACTAATATATCCAGTTCTTCCAAAGTTTTATGGTGTTCTACAACTAAATCTACCTGTTCTTTATGAATCAGTTTTAGAACACCTTCCTTGATGTCTTTTAAAGGAACAATACCAGTTCCATACTTCAATATATTTTCGATATGCTCCAAACACTCTTCAATGGCGTCCAAAAATCTCTGGGTATACTCTGTTTCTTTCTTTTTTTCTTCAAGGACAATTTTCTTTGATGGGATTCCTTGCAAGATGCCGTCAGACGATGGTTGGAATGTAATGTCGTTGTATATTTTTTGAAAGTCTTGGATAAAATAGAATGCTGTCAGATAGTGAAAATCTATTTTTCTGAAGGTATTCAGAGACTCCCTTGTGCCTCCAATCTTGCCGTCTTTTATGTCTTGAACGGTATTTACCAACTTTGTTTGCAACTGGGTTAATGCTGTACGTTGCTTTTCCGATATATTTATACTACCATCACGGAGTAAATTTTGTAAATTCTGTCTTAACTGATAAACGTCTTCAGATGTCATTTCGTTTTTCATTTTGATAACTTCAGCCTTTATTTGGTCAAGGATTCCGTTATTGGAACAGGCATCATATAAGGCCCCTATTCCCAACATATAACAGAAGAAGACAAACCAATCGTTAGAGTTATCTCCGTTTCGCTGTGTATATTCCGCAAATTTCAGAATACTGTTTTCGGAGAAGAAAAAATTAGATACATCATATTCTTTTCTGAATGCTTTACATTTTTCATCAGCCAAAGTAAATTGCTCACCATTGGCCATATAAACCTTTACGATTCTTTCGCCACTGACATTTCTGATATAGAGTTCGGGAGGTATTTGCCTAATACTGGCCTCTCCAATGCTTTTTGTAAACATGTATTCCAGAGAGTCAACAAGAGAACTTTTGCCAACGCCATTGTCTCCAAGTAGAGTAAGAAAATCTGTTATTTCTTTCTCTCCATTGCGGGAAGTTTTTTCAAACTGTAAACCATAATAGGCTTTATCTGGCAAATAGCCAAATTTTCTGAAGTTTTTCAGAAGTAGGTGGCAGAAACGAAAGTCTTGGTTGGTAAAAGTGGAAGGTGAAGACTCTGGACTTATTTTCCATTTACTGAAAGCGTCGAATTTTTCTTGCGCATCTTTTGTCTTTGGCAAAAAAATACGCAAGTCTCCAACGGTAAGTTTACAATTATCCAAAGCTTCCTTCAAGATTCTTGTAGGAAGTGTACTCATCCAATAAAAGTGATTTTAAATCATTGTCAAGAGATTGCACAATGCTGTTTGTATGACGGTCTTGTCTGTTGTTGCAATACAATCTGTTGATAATTTGGGTCCACAAATTGTTAGCATATCAGCTATTGCACTGTATCCATCAATATGTCTGGAATAAGACAACAGCGTCTTGAATCCGTCAAACATGTTTGTATTATAATATGTCGAAGGCGACTCGCCTTTGTATTTATTCCATAGGTTGAGGAGATAGAAAGCTGCATGCAACTTGTCAATCATAGATTGAGAAAAATGATGAATCTCTTCTGACGCAACCTTTCCTTTCATCCAAGTACCCACCTCGCTACTGGCAAACAGGTTATCGTTAATATCTAATTGTGGCTCTGGAACAGAAACATACAGATCGGCAAATGCATCACTTAGTTCCATGAATTTCTCATTGTCCTCTTCTTTCAGAAAACTAATAATCTTTGCTTTCCATTCGTCAAAAGCCTTCTCTATAGTTTTTTCAGAAAAACATGCATAGTTTTTCAGTTCACAGATAATTGCCTCATCAATGTTTCTGTGTGCGTAAGCGACAAAGTCAACAATACGCAATATTCTATAGTCTTGCTTGTCAGACAGCGGTAAAGCGTTGGACAGCAAATTGGCGTAAGAAGACTGCGCCATATCAAATCTGCTGTTGGCTGTTTCAGATATGATATGGTAATTTTCCAGTTTCTCCAATAAGTCGGTAATTTCTTTGTTTTGAAGCACTTGCACTCTATAGTCACCATCTTTATATGTAACATTCATCTTGCTGGCAAATATGCAGTTGTACTCACAGTCCTTTTTGCTAAATATATTTTCATTTTTAGCCAATAAAGCAAACAAAAGTTTTAGCTCATCTGAAGATATGCTTGTGCTGTTTATCTTAGACAGGTATAGGCTCAAAATGTTGATGCAGATTCTGAAATGCTGGTCTCGTGTCAAATCTTCATTTTCTCCAGAACGGAACATGCGCTTCCAATAGGTATTAAAAGCATCATTCACACATACATAATCAGGAACCATAGAGCCACGGTCTATACGCATATCTATATTCTTGTGTATATTTTGGGCTGTACTCTGTTCTGGCAATAGACCTGTACATAACTCGCCTATAGATGACAGACTTTCTCCAAATTCCAATCTGTCGTAGGCACTGCGAGGCTGACGGCGAGACTTGACTTCTACCATCCAATGCAAATCACTAAATACATTGGAAATGATAGATCCAACAGTTTTCTTGTCAAACATGTTGTCCAAAGTCAGCTGCATGAGGAAGTCTTTCTTATACATTAATGGTATCAAAGATTCAATGGTGTTAGATTCTTTGAATGGTGTGTAAATATCCTCAAAACTTTTTAATGCCATCAACAAATCCCTTACGTATTCTGCATTTTCTGTTCCTGCCAGTAATTGTATATCTTCTATTTTCAAATAGAAATCAACATCATAGCCAAGGACTGCGGCAAATAATCTTTCCAACTTTCTCTTAAAGCGAATGAAATGGTTAGCCGACAAAAGATAGTTGGCAAAAATGACAAGGCTCTTTTGTGTTTGATGCTCAACATTCTTATCTTCTTTGCCATTTATATCTTTCGCTGTCTTCAAAATGAGATTCCACACTTCTCCCATCTTGCCAACAAACATATTATTGCTTGTTTCAAGATTCTTGATATTGATAGTGTGTGGAGCCATAGAAGCTATGCAAATTGAATCATCCGTATGGAATATTCTCAATTTTGAAAAATCTGGCTTTATAGATTCTTGATATTCATCATATATGTAGTCTGTACAATATGTGAAGGCGGAGAAAGTCTGTCCATCTTCTCTACGATAGTTCATGTTTTTGAAGAAGATAGGTTTCTTTCTGAATTTTTCTTCGTCATCAGCAGCCATTAATTTCAATACGGTCTCTATACTTTCATCAAGTTCCTCTTTGGAATACTTATTTTTAGGCAAACTCAAATAGAATAATGGATATTCTATATCGTATGGTTTTCCAAGATCAAAGAACTTGGAAATGATAGTATCTATAAAGAAATTACATTTGTCGCTGTCTATAAGATTCCAACCTTCGACGAGAGATTCTAAAATCTTTGGTGCATTAAGTGCATCCTGGGTAATAACCAATGGCATACCTTTTACTTCTGTATTCTCATCATTGATAACTTTTGCCAATACATCCAACACTTTTTCAAATGTTGTACCATGATAGATAGCTTCGTCTATAACAAGACAGCGTTTGTTGGTATTATTCCAGTCAACAAATGGAATGGCAATATCAGAGATGACCTTTACTTTTGGATTGTAGAGGTGTGGAAACTTATACTGGCAATAACCAAGCAGTCGTGGGGCTTTGCGCGCAATAGCCACTATGACAGCGTCTTGTTCCATCAACTTGCCATACCATGATTCCAATTTGGAATTTAGAACATCAAAATTGTTTTCCAAAAAGACGTTTAAGTCTTTCTCTGATGTATATGCCATTTTTGTTATTGCGGTTTGCATATATTAACACTTTGTATTCAAAACGAACAGATTGCGATTTTATTACCTTGTCAACAACTGTTTTAAGAAAAATTATAGATGAAAGGAACCTATGCCAAAGAAATAGCAATATCCCTCATTTTGTCAATAGATGTTTTTAATTCCTCAAACGAATGAGGAGCATTCAGATGATTTTCTGGATGATGTATTTTATTACGAATATACGTCTGTAACGTGAATGATTTCTGAGAAGTATTTCCGTTCTTCTTTATTTTCTCCCAGATCTTTGCTTTTACACACCCTTTTTCTACAAGCCAATTATCAAATTGGTCTTCTGTGCTATTCAGCCCATCTTCATCAATTGCTATAGTTTGAAGATGTCCAAACAGTTCATCATGATATTCCTCTGAATATTCGCCAAATGCAGAATAATTAATTTCATTCAGTGAAGGAAATGCTAAACATGATGGGGTTACGCATCGTACATTCTTTGCACCATCAACTTCTTCTACTAATCTCAGATTATCGAAACTCATCATCTTTACAACATGAGAACTATGTGTCGTCATAATTATCTGAGCATGTGGGTTAGATGCTATCTTCTTAAAAGAGTCTATCAGCATTCGCTGATGATGTATATGTTGAGAAGTCTCTGGCTCTTCAATAGCATAAATGATGTCAGTATGATTAGAATCATGCATCATTCTTTCCGCTTTAGCTCTAAAGAAGTTCAAAAGTATCAGTCGTTTTACTCCACTTCCTCGTTTGTTAATTTCAATATCATTATCACTTGTAATAGACACATTTTTAAAGACATCTGCCCATTTGAGAGACTCTACTGATGGAATTGAAGGATTTAGTGTTTGTGCTATTTCAGGATTCATCTCTCCAATTTTTGCTAATGTTGCAGAAGTAACGGTCTGTAACTTATTTCTCACTTCATTTGCGACTTCTGTCAGTTTATCCAATATGGCCTCGTCTGAAAATATCTCCTTGACAGCTTCTTTCAAAGGGTCTTGCGCTTCTTTGTCTTTATCGCTATTACTTCGATCTGACTGGAACAAGGAATAAATAGGCATATAAAGGTCTAACTTTTGCCAAATGTCTTTCAGTCCGTCGCCAGTAGTGTCTATTTCACCTTCTGCCAATTGGAGTTCATTTGCATAATGGTTCCAAATAGCCTTTCTTAAAAATGCTTTCTTAGTTCTGTCTGGGCAATCCAAGCCATTTGCTTTATTCTTTAGATCGGCAATTTTAAGAAGGAGAAGGTCATTGCAGTTTGGATTGGTAGGATGATTTGCCTTGATGTATATTTTGGGTTTTCCTGCTTTGTACTTCTTTATGACAGTTAAGCAATTATCGCTATCCAAAAGCATCTCGTCTTGCAATGTTGTTGATACTGTATCGTCAATAATAATGGAATCTGGGAGATTGTCAAAGACAGCAGTGAAAACAGTTTCTGTATCACCAGTAATAATGGCATCCTTGTTTACGTCAGCCAACTCAATAGGGCTAACAGCACTCTTATCGTTGAAAAATATATCCAACGCTTCCAATATAGTAGATTTACCTATATCATTGCGGCCGACAAATACAGTCAAGTCACTCATATTTATACGAACTTCATCCCTATAACCTCTGAAGTTCCTCAGTGAAAATGATTTCAGTCTCATATTTTCTTGATTTATCCAATTAAACTTTCAAACATCTCACAGAGATCTGCATTCTCTTTTTCGTATTTCTTCACTACAGCCCCATTAAAGAGGACTAACAGCTCTTTGAATTAATTGAAATACAGTCTTTTGTAAGAGATTTCAAATGTGCGACGATTTGATTTTTAACTTAAAAAATCAAATTTAAAAGACTGCTATGTTTAAAGTCTACGTCACAATATTAATGAACTATATAGTACTCCTTTTAAAGGGGTATCTGATTAATATTCAACAGAACGGAAATTCCTTATATAGATTACAACTTTTATTTTATTATCCTCATTTCTATTTTACGGCATTAACGTCCAGTTAAAAACGAAACACTAATTTTTAAACTAGAAACAGATCTAATCTGTCCTCTTCACTCCAATATCTCTCATCAACAGATTCACATCCTCGTTTTACTTGCTTGTGAAATTCCGAGATCTCTCCCTTTTCATACATTTCCTTCCACAACTCCCGATAAGTCATTTTTATAGAAAACTCGGTGAATTGCTCAGGAGTCAAGACTATTGACACGGGTATTCGTAACTCATTATGAAGTCCAATATGTAAATGTGAATAAGGATGACTACATTCACAATACTCCTCACCTGAAACATCATAACGAATGTACATAGGATTTTCAACATATCTGAAACTATCATCTTCGTTATTGTCATAACAAGAACGATAAATATTACTGTCTTCCTCTGTCAATTCATCTTCTTTTAAATCATTATTGTGGAGATATTCTTCCCAACTGTATTTTACCTTTGGATTTTGCATAAAACAATATCTATAGCTATCACCATCTTTATGAAACTGGTATATAGAGTCATCAGACAACATAATATCAAAAGAATATGTTTCACAGATTTTACAATAAATCTGCTCATGAGTACCTATTCTAGATATTTCTTTTACAGCATCTAAATAATGGTCTTCTGGAAAATAATTATCCAATTTAAAAAGGTTTATTTTTTTAAGGAAGCCCACAACATCTTTCCTTATTCTTATATTAAAGCTATTATTATTCATTTCTCAACAGTCTTTGCAACTGTTTTAATATATCATCGTTAGAAAGTCCGGTTTGTTTTAAACGTTCTATATTTTTTCCAAAAACCTCATATATACCTGTCTGTTCACGACTATAGTTCTCGATTGTCTTTGTCTCGGTTTCAGATGGTTGTACAAAGCGTAACTCAAAATTATTAGCTTTTAAAACTTTCAACTCATCTATACACTTGTTAAAATCATCCGAACAACCAGATATTGCAAGCCAACCCTTGGTTCTAGTCATTGCCGTAAATAACATATCGCGCAAAACCACATTATTGGGATTCATAAAGATATAATCAGCACCACATATATAAACAGCACCCTTCTCGTTTCCCTTAGCCTTATTAACAGTGGTTAAAGTCACACAGCTTTCTCTTGTAAAAGACAAATTGCCTCCATTGGTATTTAAAAGATTGAATGTCTTTATATCATTTATATTCAAGAACTTTTCTATCTTGATAAAATAATCAGATACATTTTTTTTGTCCAAACAGATAACACATATATCTTCTGGTAAAAGATTTTCTTCTGTTATATCATAAGATATATTTTTTGCTATTATTCTACACTCTTCATCAATGTTACTGAAACACTTGTAACGTATCGAGCCTTCAGGGAAATTATCATTGGTATAACTGGGAGTATTAAGTGTTGGCCTTTCTATAATCATTTCATCACCTGTTGCACAATTTCCTTTTTTTACATTAAAACCAAGTGAATTCCAATGTTCATTTGTGTCAAGACGTTGAAGTACTTTACCATTATAGATGCCTAAACCCAATGAAAAAGCAGCGATCAAAGAATATCGAGGAGTTCTATAACACTTCTTCAAAACAATATCTTGATTTGCACATTTGTCCCTTCCAAAATCAACATTATACTTTCCATCTGCGTTTTTCCCAAAAGTTTCACGTTCATCCTGTATTTTCACATCAAAAATATTTTGGAAATCATCATATGCCCAAACTATTTTCTTGTTCTTTGACAGTTTATAACACAATTGATAGAAAGGTGCCGTAAAATCCTGTCCCTCATCTACTAACAGCAAATCATACTTAGGCTTTATTGAATGATTTTTCATCAATACCTCACAAATGCCGCCTAAAGGATCTTTACTATTTATCCTTATGGCTTCTGAAAAAGCCTGTATTGGAGCTTCATTGTCTAAACATGCCATTGAATAAGTGCCTGGTACAGAAGTACCACCCCAAGCATGACATATAAGAATATTGTTCCAATTTGGTTCTTTATTCTCTGAAAAATATCTATAAGCCCTACTGATATGTTCCTTTATGGTATCATGTAAAGACTTAGTATAATAAGTATAAAGAATCTTGTCATTTGGAAATTTTAGATGATGTATTGCTGCTTTCTGTGCCAGAACGATTGTCTTACCAGAGCCAGCGAGTCCTCGAATTCTTTGAGGACCATCTATTTCTGTTAGAGCAGCCTGCTTTTGTTCTATATCAAAACGTGCAATATGTTCTTGAATTCTATTCAATATTTCTCCTTTTGTGATCTTATTCTGAGAAGTGCGTCGAGTATCTTTCCTTTTAGCTTGTAAAGACCCTTCAAGACAACTTTGCATTATCTCAAACGCACCATTATCTATTGCACATTTCTTTTCATTAAGTACTTCATTTATTTTATCTACAGAAATGTTAATAAATTCATCCGACACATCAATCTTAGTTTCTGATACAATTATTGTGTAAATATCATACTTCAATGAATCTCGTCCCTTTTTCAGTACTGGAGACTTTCTAAAACATGAAGCAATGCACGAAAAAAGAACATTTATTCTATCCTCTGTAGAATCAACTGTTTCCCCATCTCTAATTGCATCAAAATAGAACACTCCATATTCTTTCGATAAAAGAAGAAGAGTTGCTTCAACCTTATCCTTATCTATATCTCCACTATAAACAGGAAACATATAATATAAAAGGTTATCATTATCTTTAAGTTTTGAAAGGAGTTTATCATATACTCTATATGCAAACGCATCTTTCTTTAGCAAATCAATATTACCTATAAATACCATATTATAAACATATTAAATTTTACAAAAGCACTGCATGCTACAAGCATAAACATTGTCTCGTCAAAACCAGAGACATATTTCTTATCCAAATCCTTTAATACGCCTCCAATGTTCATTATCCATAATCATTACAGTCCCGTTAAAGTGAACAAACCATTCTTTAAATTAATTGAAATTTAATCTTTTGCTAGACATTTCATATGCATTACGATTTGAATTTGTATCTTTGACCAATATCGCTCATTTTTTATTCATACAATTTATGGCTGTCACGTAATCGTTGCTTGATTCCATGCAAAGTCATATCAGCCCAATGCTCATAATTATTTTTCATCTCCTCTTTCTCTTCATTAGAAAAAGCTGAGTGTTCGATGTAATCTTTCATACATTCAACAGCAGCCTTCTTGAGAATATCAAGATTAAAAAACTGAATCTTATCTGTAATAAGATGTTCAGTTATCTTGGCATAAAAATAACCTTCAAGGTAAGCTGTACATATATCTTTTACCTCTACCATTTTCATTAAAATTATTATCAGTACACATTAAAATCAGAATACTAATGAGTTGAAATCATAATATTACGGATATATTTCAAATTCCTTTCTATTTCCTCATTTGGACTGAACGTCTTATGTACAAACTCTTCAAATTTAAAGTTGCCAAAGATTAATTCTATGTCATGCTTTATCGTTTGAGCTTCATATTCTTCATCTGATGGATCGTCAGTCTTTATTATATATGGTTCAATAAACTCCCGAAAAGCGAGTAGGTCTGCTTCAACACCTTCATATTGCCTAATCAGCTCCCTACACATGAGATTAGAAAAGTTGTCAATCAATCGCTCGCCATCATTATAATAACTTTCAATATATACACCTGACTTAAGAAAAGTATTAAACGGGCTGTTTTTCTTAGAAATTTCACATGGAGACGGCTTCTCTTTCTGCTGTTCTATATACTTAACCAGACACATTTCTGCAAGCCTATCAAGCTCAGATATTGTCAACAAATCTATAGGTATTTCTTCTGGATCGTCGTCCACCATAAATGGATGATAAAAAGTTGTTAATAGGGTATTTATCTTTTCTAAACACAAACCCTTACCAATAGAACTTTCAAACAAAGAAATTACCTCACTTCTTAATCCACACAAATCAACACCTGTTCTTATCCAGTATCTATCAGAAGATATTTGTAAGATACTATGTTCTGTCAAACATGGAAGAAACTCTAATAATGCACATATATAATTTCGTATTACCTTTTCGTTCCTATACCCATGCATGTGGTAGCTCATGAAATGATCACAGAGTGAATTGGTAAAAGCAGGTATCTGCATCCAATGATTAATTCTATCTCGAACATCTTCTAATTCTTCCTCAATCATTACACTCTCGAATTCTGTAAAACCTATAACATTTTTAGGTAAACGATAGCAGAAGTAATTAGCATAGCTGAGCTGCGAGCGAATTTCTCTTGGTGTTCGTCCTGTCTCACTTTCTTTAGAAAATAGTGCCTTTAGTAACTTTTGCCAACAGGTATTCTCTTCACCTTCATAAACCAACAATTTTGATTTGGATAACGCTTTAGGGCGTTGTTTTAATAAAGACATTGGTTTGTACATCAATTGGTGATGGACTTCCGGAAAAGCAAAGTGAAGAAGTTCTATCCCAAAGAAGTCACGAATTATAAAATTATTTGTATGTGAGAATATAGCCTTTAGGTTAAGAGCAAATATATTGGCAAAACGACGTGCCTGCCGAAAATTTGGTATGAAATCGGTAAACGATATTCCTGCAGAATTACATAGTTGTACTATAGATTGTCTAACCTTCACCTCATTTTTCTTAACAAGAGGCTCGATACGAGAAACCTCTTCCATAAACACATCAAGCAATGTTTCATCCTCAAACTTCGGTAGTGAAACCTCTAAATGAAATATCTTTTGTAGATATTCTTCCGCACGTTTTATGTTCTTGGATTCATTAAGCACATTACAGATATAATTACGATCGTAAGCGACAACAAATACTACATTACGGAAATTTGCTGTGACACGGATGAGTCGTAACACCTCAAACAACTCGTCTCCTTCCAATCGATCTAGATCGTCAACAAAGATAGCAAACGGCTTTGACCCATCAGAAGAAATAGCCTTTTCTATTTTATCCTTTAGCGACTCTAGGCTCTCTTTCTCTTTAAATTTTGGGAATATCTTGGCAAGCAAAGTTATGGAAGGATGAATATCAACATCAAGGACTATATCACGATACTTTTGAATTGCATTACGCAATGACTCATCATCATCCTCTGTTTGTTTTCGCATTAAGGTAAAGAACTTAGAAACTATCTGTTCTTTATCTGTACATGTCCAAGGATTAAAGGATACAACACGATAATCTGCACCCATACTGTTTTGCATGGTCTTCAAAAAAGAGGTTTTGCCACTACCCCAATTTCCAGATATACCAATCGCCAGTGATTCACGCTTCAAACGCTCTCTTGGCATAAGTGCTAACAAATCATCAACATAATTATCCCAACCCGTATCTCTGTATTTAGCATAAATCTGATCCATACAATATCCTTTCATGTCATCTATGAAAGTATCTGTATTATCTTCAGAATGACATCGTCTTGCAATGACTATTGTATCAGTTATAAGGATAATAATAAACGAAATAATCAACAGCGTATCATAACCAATATTAAAGAAGTAAGTTTTGGAAAACACCCAATAATTGTTGGTATAAAGATATGATATTGCAAAGAGGATACAGCAACTCCTAAATATACACCCTTTACTATGATATATTTTTTTACCGATTATTAAGAAGAAGCAACATAAAGTTAATGCCAACAGAATATTAAACAAACTACTATTAGTACATGCCTTTGATACATACGATAACAACTCTCCTACCCACATTGTACTGATGTAAGTATTCACATCATCTCTCAATGCATAGAAGGCAGAAAGTAAGAGAACAAAAGGGAGTGAATAATATAGTTTATTCATAAAAATGCTAAAAAGCTTTGATTGCTTGCATTCGTAGTTGAATACCTACAGCGAGATGCGATTGGCCCTACACATACGGATACTCCTTTACTTCTGAACCAGTCTGTTCATCTGGCTCAGGAACGTGGTGCCGTTGGGAGAAGCGGGGGGCTCGTTGGCGATAGAAGAAGAATCCGTACCATCCGGTTTCATAAATTCTTTTCTACTTTATGTCGTTGGCTGCAAACATACGTAATGGTTGCAATCGTCTAGTCGGTGAAAATGATATGGTTACCATAAATATCATTCAATTTGATATTGTCTCTTGCAAAAGAGACTTCTTAAATAACATCAGTATTTACTCCTCAAAATCAAGTACTCCAAAGAAGGTATTATAAGGGATAGTTATATCAATAAATTCAAAAGACAGCTTGCCCTCCGAAGTTTTTATCATATCATATACCTTCTTACATTCGACATCCGCTGTACCATAAAAGTTGATGTCAGGTTCCACGTCTGCTTGCGCAAACATCTTGGTATCATTAGGCACAACAGCCCTTGGGGCAATGGTAGCACCGCGCCTTTTCTTCTCTGCATAAACCTCTGCAATCATCTTTCCTGCTCGTTGAGCATGATCGAAATTGAAAGGAATGATGAGCATATTTTTAAGAGGAAGCTCACTTATTTCTCCTCTCACACAATACTCTGCTATGGCAATTGTGCTAATCTTTATCACGAAATCATGTTCCAAGAAATATTTGAAATACCCCAAGGCATTTTCATGCAAAGGGTCTTCTTCATTCAACAAGCGAATGAAAAAACTGGTATCTAACAGCACGCAATTCTGTTCCATTAGGCAAGTCCTCCTCTTACATTAGTCAACCATTCGTCAGCATTCACACCCCTCCACTTAGGTGTAGCCTTACGAATCAAGCCCTGCAGATAATCCTCATCAAATTTGGGCTGATAATCCATCAATTCCACCAAGACCAGGGTTGATTTATCTATATCCCCTGTAAGAATATTTTTCTTGGCACGAACTCGTACACCAAACTTCTTATAAAGAGGATTACCCTGATAGCCTGCTAAATATTCCTTGTCTGTTCGAATTGTCAAAGAGCCAGCATCTTTTGTATCCAAATGAATGTTTGCCTTGTCCTTTCCACCTGCATCTGTCAATGTGCCATAATAATAGCACTCAATATCCACCAAGATATTCTCACGGCGAACATAATGAGTAGTTGGAGTTATTTTAAAGATGCGTTGTGGTTTATCAGAAGTGCCTATTTCTATGTCATAGTTATGGCGCAAGGCAAAAGACTGAAGATTTTCTATCGCTTGCGCACTAGCCATTTCTAGTTTATCAATATAGCCATTCTCCTGCTCAATAACACCAAGCACAGACGACACTAAGAGAACACTTTGCAAGGAAGTTGTAAACACGTTGAGCACAGAACCGTCCTTCATTTCATAAGAAATTGTAGGGCGGTCTTTACGTTTCTTCCTGTCTGGATACAACAAATTCTCCACCTCATCGAGTAAGAATCGTATCTGCCCGATGTCAAAGTTGGCTGGAGAAAGGGGGGCATCCCCATTCTTGCCAATTATTCTTAGTGAAATTTCATTCCTATCCATAATCATTGCAAATGTAATATATATTATGTAATAAAGAATTTATAAGCGTATCTTTTTAGAATCTTTTATATTTTAGCATCAAATCCTCTGAGGAAATTACTGACTTCACAAACGGTACATACAGAAGTACGGATACTTCTTTACCTCTGAACCAGTCTTGTTGTCTGGCTCAGGAAAGTGGTGCCGTTGGGAGAAGCGAGGTTCTCGTTGGCGATAGAAGAAGAATCCGTACCATCCGGTTTCATAAATTCTTTTCTACTTTATGTCGTTGGCTGCAACCATACGTGATGGTTGCAATCGTTTAGTAGTTGAAAATGATATAGCGTTCATAAATACCATTCAATTTGATGCGGTCTCTTGCAAAGAGACTTCTTAAATTGCAAAGGTAGTCATTTTATTTGAATTAGACGGGAAATATCCCGTACTTTTTTAAGTTTCAGTTTTTTCGAAACACACTACACAATATCAGAATCCAAGAACAGATAGCCGTAGGTGGTCAGCAGTTCCTGCTGTTCGGTCTGGTATCTGTTGCGTGTTTCTTCCGTCGGCTCGCTATCAATGAGGCGCAGCATCTCCTGAAGGACTTGGGTGCCAGCCTGCATGATTGGGGCGAGATGGCGCTGGAGCTTTTCGAAGGAGGGGGCGTAGTAGTAGCCAATCTCCTTGATGATGAAACTGAGGATGAGCCATGCCTCGGCGGGGAGCATCCGGTATTGCGAAAGCTCCGTCAGTACATAATTGCGCAGATAGTCGATATTCTCGGCTTGTGGGGCAACGTCCTTTGTGGTCTTTACGGGATGAAAAAAGCGGTCTATAAGTGCCTCACGCTCATGGAGATTACGCTCGTAGAACGGTGAGCCGTCGAGGGCTGCACTGCCAGTCTGATCGACCTCCTCAAAGTGCTCAGCATGCACACCAGCGATTGCCACACTCATGCCACCGACATCCATGATAAGACGACGGTCGCGGTCGATGCGAATGACGTAACCTTCGAGTCCTGCCAGGTCGCCAGAGGTGATGCGGAGGAGAATGCGGTTGCGAGCATAATAATGGAAAGGCTTAAGAAGGAAACGGATACGATCGGGCTCCGTTTCGTTGATGCGCATGAAGGGTCGCATCTGCGAATCGGGTATCACAGCCGCCTTGCCCGTACTGCAGTTCTTGCAGAGATAGGTATGTGGAAAATTCCAGTTCAGATATTCTTGTAGTTCTTTTGGATTGCCTTGCAAAAAGACGAGTCCGCTGACGGTCTGCAGTTCCTGACGCTGCACGCCATGCTTCGCTCGCTTCTTGTAATAGCGCACGGTCTTATGCACAAAGTGGGGTACGTTGTCGGCGTTCAGCCTTGCTTCCACCTTCCTCACTTTGCTATGATGCACAAAGACATACGACCAAGATAAAGAATTAGTACCATCCGGTTTCATAAATTCCTGTCTATTCGTTTATATGCAAAGATAGTGCAAACCGAGCGCAATAAAGCTTGCTTTAATTGCCGAGGTGCAGCCTATCTTCTACAAAGATAGACAAAACTTTTTATTTTCGCAAACTTTAACCCCATTTTTACTCTTGTACTTTTTTACTTTTAAAACTCCCCTTTTTACTTTTTTACTCTTTTACTTTTTAACTTTTTAAGATCATCCTCACTTTTAAATTTCCCATGCATCGAGTCGTACATCTGTTGTCCGTAGCGCCAGACGCCGACCAGAGTCACTATCAAGACATACATCAGCGAGAGTTGTAAAGCACTGATATACACGCCGTCAGCACTTGCGCCGGGCAGTGAGGCGATAACCTTAAGCAGAGTGTTCATCTGC
>UMAC01043677.1_pt1 | contig 44449 bp, 35 predicted proteins | sample 1963591 | NCBI WGS metagenome assembly UMAC01 (sample SAMEA4835904, study PRJEB28245) | human gut metagenome | biome: gut microbiome; material: fecal sample | place: Denmark | collected 2008
CAGGGCGACTTCTTTGTGGAGAGTCCGATAATCCTCTTTGCAGCCATCATTTGGTATCTAAGAATCTACAAAAACGGAAAGTATTGCACCTTTCCTCATGCTATCGAATTGCTTAACCGCAGATACGAAGATGTCTTTCCGATCCTGACGAGCTATCCCGAATTGGAAAACTATCTTTCTCCATTCATGGATGCATGGCAAGGTGGGGCGATGGAGCAGTTGGCGGGTCAGATTGCAAGCGCAAAGATTCCGTTGTCACGAATGATCTCACCACAACTCTACTGGGTGATGTCCGCAAGCGAGTTTACACTTGACATCAACAATCCCGAAGAACCGAAGATTCTATGTGTCGGCAACAATCCCGACCGTCAGAACATTTATGGTGCTGCACTCGGCTTGTACAATAGCCGCATCGTGAAACTCATCAACAAGAAGGGACAACTCAAATCATCCGTTATCATTGACGAGTTGCCGACCATCTATTTCAAAGGCTTGGATAATCTGATTGCTACGGCAAGAAGCAACAAGGTTGCCGTCTGCTTGGGCTTTCAGGACTTTTCGCAGCTTGTCCGCGATTATGGAGACAAGGAGGCAAAGGTGGTTATCAATACCGTTGGTAATATCTTCAGCGGACAGGTCGTTGGCGAGACCGCCAAGACTTTATCCGAGCGTTTTGGAAAAGTGCTCCAAAAGCGCCAGTCCATTTCCATCAATCGACAGGATGTCTCTACATCCATCAATACCCAGATGGACAGTCTCATTCCGCCGAGCAAGATTAGCGGACTCACCCAAGGAATGTTTGTCGGCTCTGTTTCCGATAACTTCAACGAGCGTATCGAGCAGAAGATATTCCATGCCGAGATAGTAGTTGATACCGAAAAGGTGAAACGGGAGGAAAGTCATTATCAGAAACTCCCTATCATCAACGATTTCTTGGATGCGGATGGCTACGACTGCATGAAGCAAGCTATTCTGGACAATTACAACCAAATCAAGGAAGATGTCAAGCAGATAGTCAAGGATGAGCTGGGGCGTATCGCTGCTGACGAGAATTTGAAGCACTTGATACAGAAGTAAAAACCGCATTTATGCCGAAAAAATCTCATTAATATATAAATTACTATAAATATTTGTAGTAAACTGCATATTTTTCGAGATTTTTTCGTTACTTTGCAATAGAATTAAAAACAGATTAGATTATGCTTATTAGATTCGACTTTAGTAACATCTTTTCTTTTTTAGAAGAAACGGAGTTCAATATGTTGCCTGCAAAATCTTTGAAGAGTCATACAGACCATCTTCATAAGATTAACACCAACGTGAATGTTCTGAAAGGTTCTGTCATTTACGGTGCAAATGGTGCTGGCAAATCAAATATGATTAAAGCAGCAAATTTGCTGCGTGACATTGTTTTAAAAGGTAGAGTTCCTTCTGACATCAGATATATCAGAAATAAATTTTCTGATGAGGTTACTCCTGTCTCACAATCAGTAGAGTTCAGCTATAAGAATAAAATATATAACTATGGAGTTACTTATGTGTCAAAGCTCTGCTTGGAGGAATGGCTTTACGAAACAGGTGTAGAAAAAGATGAAATGGTCTTTGAACGTACCTACTCTAAAGAGACAAACAAACCTGTCGTCAAAATGGGCAGGAAATATGTCGATGGTGATGAAAAAAAGGCTCTATTGGTTAGTTTGCTGGAAGATAACATTTTGAAAAATGATGAATTACTTATCAAACATGAGGATATTATCAAGGAGCCAAGAATCAACAGAGTCAGGGAATGGTTCAAAGACAATCTGAAAATCTTCTTCCCTGAGACCAAGTCTGCGTCTATTTTTGATACTCAATACGAAAATCTGAAATTCAAGCATTTTTCTGAAAAGCTCTTAAGAAGTTTTGATGTAGGCATTCAAGACATAGAGTTGCATGAAGATGATTTGGATAAATTTGTCTCGCAGACTGGTATGCCTTTGGATAAAATTTTCGAGGACATCAAGACTAATCTCAAAAAAGAAGAGTCTGGTGTGATTGAAACGCAGTATTTTACTATTGGCGTTACAAAAGAAGAAGATGATAAATATATGATCCGAAGAATAACAACCAGTCATGTTGTAAACAACAAGGCTGTGAGTTTCGAGTTAAAAGAGGAATCGGATGGTACACAACGATTGTTTGATTTTGCGCCAGTTCTTTATGAACTGATGCAGTCTGACAAGACTATCATTGTCGATGAGATTGACAGGAGTATCCATGCCAATCTATTGAAGATGTTTGTAGAAAAAGTGATGGGAATGCCTATCCTTGGACAAATTATCTTCTCATCCCACGAATCATGCCTTCTTGATTGCTCTATCTTCAGGAATGATGAGATTTGGTTTGTTGAGAAAGACAGAAAGAACCAAAGCTCTCGTTTCTATACGCTTAATGATTTCAAACCACGAAATGATTTGGACATTCAAAAAGGCTACTTGAAAGGACGCTTTGGAGCTATTCCTTTCTTAGCTCATTTAGAGGATTTAAAATGGGAGGACTGACGTATGCCATATAAAAAACGCAGCTACTATAAACATGAGGAAGCCAAGGCAAGAGACTATAGTCTTTTTGTTATCGCATGTGAGGGTACAAAGACAGAACCAAGTTATTTTGCACCGTTCGATAATTTCGAACGTATCAAGGTTAGAATCTTGGAGCATAAGCAAACTGAGTCTGCCCCTTCACATGTATTGGCATCAGCTAAAAAGTATATGACAGAAGAGGGACTGAATGCAGAAGATGGTGACTCTCTCTGGTGTGTTATAGACGTGGACAAATGGCCAATTGACATGATAAAAGAATTGGGTAGTTTCTGCATAAACACCCCAGGATGTCATATAGCCATCAGTAATCCATGTTTTGAGGTATGGCTTCTATACCACAAGCTTACTGATTTGAAAGATATAGATTGTTCTAAGTCTCACAACGTAAAGGTTGCTTTGTCAAAACTCACCCCTGGTGGATTTTCGGCAACTGAATATGTAAAACTGATGGCTCAAGCTATCATTAACGCTAAAGCCAAGGACTCTCAACCTGGAGAGCAACATTACTTCCCAGCACTTAAAGAAACCAAAGTATATGAACTGGGTGAGGCTTTAATGGAAAGGATTGGCAAAAATAGATGGCAGGAATTTATTAACAAGAGTATTAAAAATTAGAATCAATGATGAAATTTAATATAAGTAACGGTGTTCATTATAGTAAATATTGCGGAGTCAAACATTCTGCTCTCCGCAATAAAGGTGTCTTTGATGGAACTATAGATAATGATTCTTTGCTGCATATAGATCCTATGCTGCTAAAAAATTCATCTATACCAGAATTTAACAATGCATATAACGACTATATCAACTATTTTAGACGATTTGTAACGCTATCAAAATTTTTAAAATCTCCATCAGAGCAGGATTGCCATTTTAGAAAAATGGTGGAATATTTTACATTCTCTGAGATTCCTAATACAGGACTTGGCTTTTCTGAAAAAGGAAAGTCCGGCTCTGGCATCAGCGGAAAATTGTCCAAACAACTTGCTTTGTCTGCCTATACTATAATAAGTGAAGGACATACTGATTTAGAAATATTTTCTTTATTACATTTATTTGAAGATAACATTGGTGCAGATAGAATCAGTGACATGATTATCAGTATATTACGCAAGAACTTTTTATCTTACACCCAAAGGGTTTGCTCTGAATTGAGTATAAATAGTTTTGCGTATGAATTTGACAACGAGACATATAAAGTCCCTTTTTACAACAACAAACCAATCTATTTTATTCCAGAAAGTTTTTTAACTGAATTAAAGGTCGCCAAAGACTGGAGTGAGATTGATGATGTCTGTGATTATAACAAAAAAATAAGGAGAAAAGTCTGTAAGGCAATTCAAGGCATTTGGGAAGATATGTCAAAAATGAACAAAAAGCAATTTAAGGATCTTATCATAAGCAACAAGACTGCATATAATACGGTTCTTGATTATGCCAAAAACATAGAACCAAAAGGATATGATTTTATTCAAGATAATTGCAATGAATACTTTGACCTCAAGATTGAAGAGCTTGTTGCGAGCCATCCTTTAAATATACATTGTGTCTCTCAAAACTGTTATACCCCAGAACAAGTGTATTCTATAACAAAGGAAATTTGTACACAGTTCAAGCATCTTGTAGAAGATAACAGAATGTACAAAATGTTATTGAAAGATAATGGCAAATCTAAAAGAGAGTCTGTTTGGCAACTCTATTTATATTCTATTGCACAGACATATTTGCGGGCTGGGCATATAAATATAAGTGTTGACCGTGAGAGTGACAGTGGAGCTGGCGAATTAGATTTTAAATTTTCACAAGGTCAACAATGCCAAACCATTGTGGAAGTCAAATTATCTGACAATCCGGATTTGCTTCATGGGTATAAAACACAATTACCTCAATATGTGAAGGCGGAAAATGCGGATCATGCTCTGTTTATTGTAATTATTGTTGAAAATATAAATAAGAAACAATTTTATGAATTGTTGAATATTCACAAGAAGAAAGAAAAAGGGCAAACAGAAATTTTGTTTATTGATGCACGCCCTCAAAAAAGTGCAAGTAATTTATAATTGTTTGCCTCTCATTTATTTGAGAGACAAACAATTACATTTTCATCTCCTCATTCTTTCCAATTCATCATCCCTTCTCATCATATCATTCAGCTTCTCCTGCATCTTATCAAGGAGAACGCCAAGCAGATTGTCAAGGACGAGCTGGAACGCATCGCTGCTGACGAGAACTTGAAGCACTTGATACAGAAGTAGTAATTTGATTCAGAAAAAGCACTTGAACTTAACATCTTTTTGGTACCGATTCAAATGCTACGATGGTACCGATTCAAGTGATATATTGATACCGATTCAAACGCTATAGTGATACCGATTCAAGTGATATATTGGTACCGATTGGTGCGCTACGATGGTACCGATTCGCCGATACAATCAGGTATAAAATGAATTTAGGCAGCAACGTATCCCTATGATTTCGTTACTGCCTAAAATAAGTAACGCCCCTCTAGTATGCTGCCTTTCGGCGCGCCTGAGGGGCTTATTATCTTTAGTTGAATGAACTGTCTTTCTTTTTGCGCTGCAAAGTTAAGAACTTTTTTTGAAACTACCAAATAAAAAACAAAGATTTTTCTAAGTTTTTTCAAATTTTCCACATTTCTTCGTCTTTCCAATCCTCAGGGAAGCCCATGGCAGGTAGCGACACGACATCTTTATACTCATCCAACAATGCTATCAGCCTGGTTTTGAATGGAGAAGTAGGATTCACCGTCTGCAACAGATAGTTCAGGATACAGGCAGTATAATAGAATTTCTTCAATCTCGCCTTATGAGGTTCTCTGAGCCATTTGTGCTTTTTGGAAAATTCCAACCGCTCCGGCACAATACTCATATCTCGATTCCAAAGACGGGCATGATGGGCACAGATGTTCCTCACGTAGTTGATGGCATGCAACCAGGAGCAAAATGTCTTCGGAGGCAATCCGAAATACGAGGCGATACCCGCTATGTCAGCACGGTTCTTCAACCCCATACATATTCTTGAAAGATGGTTGAAATACATAATTTCCACACTCATCCAAGAAGGTGGGTTCACCGGATCATAGTACTTGCTGGTATAATGCTGTATGAATACCTCAGCACGATTGTTATGCAGCTGTTCCCTGATATGACTTTGAATTTCCGAATATACATCAATGGTTATCTGCTTCCCTCCACGCAACATGATGGTCTTGGGCTCATTGAATATATCCTGTCTGTCTTGCCAATGCGAACCGTATTTATGACTTAATTGGTAGATAATCTGAGTTCTGATGGCTACCTCAAGCCTTTCTATCGCATCAAATACCAACAAACGGAGCTTTCTGTCAAAAACATAAAGGTTATAGACGCAATCCCAGGTGATATCTTTCTTGAAAGAATCCAATATCTCTCCTTCTTGATTGGCTTCTTTAAAAGGCAGCATATAGGCACTCATCCTATAATAGCTGATATTGGCAAGATGCCTTTTGGCACGTGCCTCGTCAGCAAATTGAAGCCCTCTGGATTTGAGGAGTTCAACCTGCTGCTGATAGGTCAATGGTGGCTTTGTATATCTTTCCATACTCTCACAATTTTATTTAAGTTACAAAAGTATAGAAAAATTCCTGTATGAAAGAAGAAATGCCTTATTTTCTTGTATTCTGATAACATTTTTCAGTAATTCTACAGAAAATGAGCATTTTCATCTCCTCATTCTCTCCAATTCATCATCCCGTCGCATCTTATCATTCAACTTCTCCTGCATCTTGTCCAGAAAGTAGGTACGACTGTAGTTCTTTCGTCTCCGGATATCGGTATAAAAACGGTAGCAGTCCTTGGTCTTGACACCAAAGAATTGGTACATGGCTTGAGCCAGCTCCTTGAATTTCACTTCGCCGTCATTCACACTTCCCATCACACAGATGCCATATACCATCTCTACGAGGTCTACTGCGTTCCCCGTCCAGCATATCGGCAAAGCCTTACCCGTCTTCTCATGGGCATCAGCAACAGAAGCCCCCTTGCCCACACTTGCCTTTACCTGCAGCATCATCTTACGGATGAACGACAGGGCTTTCTTGATATACAGTCCAAGAACACATCCCGTATCTGGATGTAACAGAGGATGATATTGCAACTCTGTCTCTGCAAACACAAGGGCATGCAGAGCCTCCTTGCTCTCTGACGTACGGTGGCACAGGTCTATAACCTGGGTTACAAACTGGTGATACTCCTCCTGGATCTGCTCCATCTTCATCTTGCCGCCAAGGTTGTTGATAACCTTGAAGAAGGCAGTCTCTGTCAATATATTATAGCTCATAAGTCTTTCTATTTTGATTGTTAAACTTCTATTGGGCGGTGTACACACAACCCCTAGAAGTCCAAAAGTAATGCCAACAGACGCCTGGCAGCGCCAAAGCAGAGTATAACTTTCTGATTATCAACAAAGCAACAACAAACACTGCCGAGCTGTACAAAAACAAAAAGTGTTCAAAACATGAACACCTGTTCACGTTTTGAACACCCCATTCTACACTTTTGCCTTCACAAAAGCCTATTCTATACCATACTTCTCCTTCAGATTGTACAATGTCGTCCGTCCAATCTTCAGTATCTCTGCGGCTTTGGTATGATTTCCCTTGGCGAGTTTCAAGGCTCCAATGATTCGTTCCCGTTCCGAATCCACATCTCGCAGCGCCGTCGTCCCCGACGTAGCCCCCGAAAAAGAATCAAACTTCAGGTTCTCTTCCGTAATCATCCTCTCTTTCGCCATAACCACGGCATTTTTGATGACCCGTTTCAGTTCTCTCACATTACCTGGCCAGGTATACGTTTCCAAAGCCTTGATGGCTACGGTACTGAAACCATCTATCTCTTTTCCGAACCGCAGTTTATATCTCCTCAGAAAGAATTCTGCCAATGGTCTGACATCCTCTACCGCCTCTCGCAATGGCGGTAACTCGATGATGGTCTCGCAGAGACGTTGCAGCAGGTCATGCTTGAAGGTATCATTATTCACTGCCTTGCCCAAATCTTCATTGGTAGCCAGCACCAACCGCACATCGGCCTCGATGTCCTTTGTTCCACCTACTCGTCTGAATCGCTGTTCCTGCACCACTCGCAGCAGCATCTTCTGCACCTCCAAAGATAGGTTGCCTATCTCGTCCAGAAACAGGGTTCCTCCCTTCGCTTCCTCAAACACGCCCACACGGGCATTGTCTGCCCCGGTAAAAGCTCCCTTCTCATGCCCCAGAAGAGTAGAAGCGGCAAGCTGTTCATTCAGGGTGCCACAATCCAAGGTGACGAATGGCTTGTTGGCTCGCTTGCTTTTCTCATGTATCATCCGGGCGATATGCTCTTTCCCCGTACCGCTCTCTCCCAGGATCATCACCGTTATCTGGATGGGAGCAAACATATTCACCAGTTCTATCACCTTCGTGAAGGCCTCACTGGTCCGGGCAAAGATCTTCTCACGACTCTTGGCAATATGTTCATTCCCTTTCCACAGGGCATTCAGGAATTCAAACAGCTCTCCCTGCATCTCACTCTTCGGGAAATAATTAGCTGCGCCCTTCTTGATGGCTGCCACGGCTGAGGAATAACTCTCATAGTCCGTCATGATGACAAACTGGTTCTCATAACCATTCTCCCGCATCCATTCCAACAGCTGGATACCATCACCATCGGGCAACCGTAGGTCAGAGAGTACGATGGTAAACTCATCCGCCTCCCGCACCAGTTCCATGCCCTTGCGCATGTTGTAGGCTTTGGAAGTCTCCCAACCTTGACGCTTCAGCATGTTACAGATGCGTTCACAGAAGGTCATACTGTCTTCTATCACTATGATCCGCTTCGTCATTTCATTCCTCCTTCCTGTTCTTCATGAATAGCATGGATGATGTCTTCGCACTGCCGTTTGATTTCACAGATTCCCTGGGCTATTTCCTTGTCAGTAGTGGTATTCTTCACGGAAGAAAATACGCGGTTCAGCTTTTCACCACATCCGATCAGTTCCCAGGTACCTCTCATGCTATGCAATATTTCTTTCAGCTCATGGCGGTCGCCTTTCTCCCAGGCCTTGTCGATACGGTGGATGTTCTCCTCCGTCTCTTCCTCAAAAAGCCACAGCGTTCTTTGCTTCTCACCAAATTCATATAGGGGTATCAGGTCTATGTTCCCTTTCCCGTTCACCTCCTTCTGGATGAATCGGTTGGCAACCGACATCAATTCGTTCGGAGAGAAGGGCTTGGATAGACATCCCGAAAAGCCCTTCCCGGTCAGATAGTCCTCTGTGATACCTGCTGATCCCGTCACGGCAACAACGGGTATCGTCCGGGAATTACCGATGTTCGACATTCGCAGGATTTTGAGCACATCATATCCGTTTGCGCCCTGCATCTTCAGGTCTGTAAACAGGATGTCATAGTCCTTCTCGCGCATCTTTGCCAGTAATTCATCCATACTCATACTGGTATCGCATCTGATTCCATTTTCCGCAAAGATGCCCTGCATCCGATGGAGTATCAGTTCATTATCGTCTATGACGACCACTTCCGCTCTGTTGTCCCCGATAATCTCATTCTCTCTTTCAATATCTTTCTCATGCACCAGTGGCAATGGGATTTCCACAGTGATGGTACTGCCGACATTCTTCTTGCTCGACAGTTCGATTTTACCATTCATCATACCCACCAGATTTTTCACGATAGACAGTCCCAAGCCGAATCCGTCTTTCGTTGCCGCATTACTCAGCTGTCTGAAGGCATCAAAGATTTGCTGCTGTTCCTCTTCGTCCATTCCGGTTCCGGTATCATGCACGGAGATGAACAGCATGCCACCCTCATAACTCAGACGAAGGGTCACAGAACCGGCATCCGTAAATTTCAGGGCATTCGACAACAGATTTCTTACGATTCTCTGTATCTTCTCCTTGTCGCCCAGCACGATGTCGTCCGACGAACTCTCCACGGTCAGCACCAGTCCCTTCTTGTCCGCCAGTCCAGCAAATTCCGATGCCAGCCTTGTTCCAAGTCCTTTAACGGTAAAAGGTTTGGCCATTATGGTCTCTTTCCCGTTGTCCAGTCGGAAATAGTCCAACAGATCATTGAGCATCTGCTCCATACTGGCTACGGCTTCCAAAGAGATATCTATTTCATCTGCAGAATCCTTCTTCATGACACCCAGATGGTGTTTGAGGGTTGCCAGCGGGATTCGCAACTCATGCGTGATAGCCTGTATGGTCTGGCGGCGCTGGGTAAGAAGTTCTATGTTCTGCTGGTTTTTGGCATTCAGCTTCCCGATGAGTTGATCGGTTCTTTTCTTGTTTCTGATAACCTGCAGGAACATGCTGAATAATACCAGAATCAACAGGGAGAGTATACCTATATAATAATAGGTGTAGTTACCTTCCAGTGTGGCTATCTGCTGCTCTCTTTCCACGATTCCCATGTTGACATGCTCGTCAACAACGGCTATCATTTTCTGTAGATGATGGTTGATGGCTTCATTTCGGATGCCCAGACTGTCCAGATGCCCATTGACCTTACGGCTCTGTTGCTGATGCCTGGCGACAATCTTATGATTGAGCATAGACAGCATCTTTGTCGTAGCGGTGGGCTGCTGACGCTTCATGGTATCAACGGCAGCCTTTTCTTCTTTTCTAAACAGCCGTGCCCAAAATCCCCGTTTCTTCTTCTGAACCGCAGGACGGGGAATGGAGGACTGTACTTGCTGTTCCTTCTTGCTTTTCGCTACAATCTTGGGCACTTCCGTCGTCAGTTCCTCATGAATATCATTGCGCTTCTGTACGGCATTCCTGATTTGCAACAACAGTCTTTCCTTCTCAACAAACAGCTGGCGGAGATTCTCTGCTTCTATCTGACGGCTCATCTTCCCCATGTCCAACAACATACAGTCCACTTCCATCCGAAGTTGATGATAGTCTTCTACGTCAGTGGCGTCCCAGTCTGCTACCGTCTCACCAAGCAACGACATCTCAGCGATATGCATGTTCAAATCATGCATAGCCTTGCGCCACTCATGCAGTTCTGTGTTCCTGCATTCTATCTCTTTCCTGTCATGCCATTCTGATAGCCCGATCATAATGGTACATCCTATGATGAGGATGGCTGCCATGATACCGCCTGCCATCCATCGGCAGATATGTCCAGTCTGTTTCTTGTGTTCCATCTTTATATTTTCTTAGCCGTTACAATTCTATGGTCCTGCTGTAACCATCATTACCTTGTACTTCAACAGAATGTTCGTTCCACCTGTATATATATTTATATTCTGGAGGCAGGATGATATTGCCCCTCCTGTCCAATAGTCCATACAAACATTTCTGTATGCCTATTCTGCATTCTGCATAATCACCTCGGAAGTCAGAGATATACGAATAAATGGGTTTCACAATGATGTCGTTCATCACCCTCAGTCCCCATCTGCCATCCTGCTGGAAAGGCTCTACATTCTTCAAATATTCATTCAGTTGTTTGGCAGTCATCTTCTTCCTAGCCGTATTCGCCTTCTTCACCGTTATCATCTCATCATTCACGGCAATGATGTTCTGCATCTTCTTCACATAGGTTGGAATGATACCCTTGCCTGCCCTCAGTCCTGCAAACATACTCTCCCAGTTACGAGGCTTGTCGGGCAAGCCGAACTTGCGGTAGTTACCTACATTATCGATAATCATGCACACCTTATCCTTGTTCTCCTTGTTGATGCGCAACCCACGCCCCACCATCTGCAGATACTTGGCTAGTGAGAGCGTAGGACGGGCCATCTGGATGAATTCCACGTCCGGACAGTCAAAACCCTCGTCGAAGAGGTTCACGTTCACCAGACAGTCTATCTCGCTGCGTCTGAAAGCCTCCACCATCTCCTTGCGTTTCTTGGCAGGCGTCTTGCTGTCCAGTGCCACGCTTTTCAGTCCGAGAGCATTGTAACAGGCGGCTATCGCCTGGGCATGCACAATATCAATGGCATATACGATTCCCTTCTTGCCATCAGCGTATTTCTTCACGCTGTCGTAGAGGCGTTGGATGGTCTGCGGAATATTCAGTTTCTCGTCCATCTCCTTGATGGCATAGTCGCCATCGCTGCCACGTCCTTTCAGTTGGTTCACGGTCAACTGATCATTGGAGTACTTGCCGATAACCACGTAGTCGTAAGGTGCCAGATAACCACGCAGGATGAAGTCGTTGGTACATGGAGATTTCAATAATATCTCGAACAGCTTGCTGAAGGATTTCTTGTTCATGCGACATGGAGTTGCCGTCATACCGAGTTTCAGGGCCTTTCTATTCCTGCCAAACAGGTCTTGATAGGAGGTTGCTATGGCGTGATGCGCCTCATCCACTACGATGAGTCCTGACGTACACCCAGCCCTTTCCAATTCGCCGATATGTCTGTTCAACCATTGAATGGACAGCACCCTTATCCTTACTTTCGCTTTCAGCTCCATTTCCTTCTCCCCATAGTCCAGACAGAATCTGTCCAGCGTCTGCTGCATTTGCTCCACCAGTTCACGGCGGTGCGCTACAATCCACACTTCGCCCGTGTCATGGTTATCAAGGAACCATTTCACCACAGCCGCCATCACGTAGGTCTTTCCCGTACCTGTCGGCATCTGCACCATCACCGAACTGCCCACATTCTCCTTCTTACCATTCTCATTGTAGAATGTACCGGAAACTGCAGTGGTCAGCACGTTGATAATGTCCTCCAGCATCTTCTGCTGGTAGTCATAAAGCTTGATTTTCTTCATCACAAATTATATTTTCGCAATTCAGCTCTCGACACCGTTTGAAAATAGGGAACGTATGGCACTCCATTACTTTCCAATCTCAACCCATTTCTACTGTCTTGCGTGATGTATATGTCTGAATCAATAGCATAGCCAGAGAAATTCTTATACTCTCTCACCACAAAATAAGAAAAGTCATCCGTCTTCTTCAAAATCTTGAACCATAACCGTGGTTCCTGCTTCAAAAATAGAAACTCACTGTTGATGACACAAATGTTGTCATCAGCCACAATCTGCCAATTTCTCAATACGGTATCTCGCAAATCCGGGATATTCCGAACATAATACCAGTCGCTCTCTCTCAGCAATCTCACAAATCCTCGCTGCTCCGCCACAGGCTTGGCATAATGCTTCAACCCAGAAATGCCATCCACCCAATAACTCTCGCCAAACACGTCCTTGGGTACATACCATATCTCGTCAACTCCTTTCTGCACCTCATTACGCTCCCAAACCTTGCTATTATGAATAGGATAGAAAAGTCCATGCTTATAAATCTTCTGATGCTTCTCCGCAGCCTTTTTCTCCTTCCTGCTGTATTTCTGGCAATAATCATTCATCTCCACCTGTGTCTCGATGGGAGTCAATTCCATGTCGGGATTTCCTTGGGCATAGCAATTTTCCTCATCATCCACATATAACCTCACACTACCAGCCTTGTCCTTCAACTGATACACCTTGTCAGGTTCATCCATCGAGATATATTTCCTTTTCCAATTAATGCCTCTGCCCACTTGCAACTCCAATGATTTCAAGTTGATGTAAGCCTTGTCGTCAATAAACTTGGAGCGGATGCGAGGATAGAACCTCATACCGTCCTCCGTACAGAACTCCACACCCAACAGTCTCACCGTCTGTGGACGCTTTGCAAACCTCAGTCCGCTCCGCCTGTCAATCCATCCGTCCTTATCCTCTACAATCTCATCATTCTCGTTGTCCTCAATCATCTTCTTCTGCCTGTCATGCCCAAGAATCTTCATCATCTCCTCATTCTCGCTCACCACGCTGCCCCAATGACAGAAGCTATTGTTAATCCTCATGCAAATCTCCTGCAACGAATCCGCAAGCTGCGACCTCCCTTCAAACATCTGCTGCCAGTCCCTATCAGCTGAAGGCATCCCGAACCGCCGATACAGCCCCACATTATCCAGTATCACGCAATAGCTCTTCCTCTTAGCCACACGCAACCCACGTCCCACCATCTGCAAGTACTTCGACAGCGACAACGTAGGTCTCGCCAACTGAATAAACTGCACGTCAGGACAGTCAAATCCCTCCGAAAACAAATCCACGCTCACCAAGACTCGGATTTTTCCTTTTTTGAATTGCTCCACCAAACTCTTTCTTTCATTCGATGGTGTCTTGCTACTAATCGCTACAGCGTTTATATCATTCTGGCGATAGAACTCCGCAATATGCTCCGCATGCTCAATGCTAAAGGCATACACAATGCCTTTCTTCCTCGGCACATATCGTTTCACTGTCATGTAAAGCCTTTCGAGCGAAGGTCTCACATCCATCACCTCATTCAGTTCCTTCTGCTGATAATCCCCATCAGCCCCACGTTTCTTCAGTGAGTCAATCAACCTCTGGTCCAATCCATCCGGCTTGATAGAGTAGTAGTCATACAGGCTCAACCGCCCCTTGGCAATAAACCGCTCCATACTCCAAGACGTGAGCAACGTATCAAACAAGTCAGCAAATCCCTCACCTTTCAGTCGATAAGGCGTAGCCGTCAGTCCCAACATCTTCGCCTTTGGAAATGCCCTCATCACCTCCGCATACGTCTTCGCCACCGCATGATGCGCCTCATCAATCACAATCAGCGAAGGTACCTCCCTCATCTCCCGATAATGCAACGTCAACCACTGTATCGACATCACTTTAATAAAAGCAGTATCATCATCTGTCGATGTCGGCAAATCAAACCTTGCAAGTGTTTCTTCTATTTGCACAACGAGTTCTCTTCGATGAGCAACAACCCACACACATGGATTCTTCACTCTTCGTTCTTCACTCTTCACTACTGCTGCAAGCAGATACGTTTTCCCCGTTCCCGTCGGCATTTGAACCATGACGGATTGGAGCTTTCCAAAAGCCTTCCCAATCCGTTCCACCATTTCTTTTTGATAATCAAACAGCTCCATCATGATTTACAGCATAATCCTTTCCGTACTTCCATTATCCTTGATACCCAATACAGAATACCTATTGATGAAATGGAATCCCCTGTATTCTGCAGGAACAATCACATACCCATATTTGTCGATAATTCCCGACACCATATGATTATTGGCAGGATGAAAGACCGCATAGATACCTTTGAAATCGGAAATGTAAGAATAGATAGGCGGCAACACGATTTCATCGCCCGATTTCAGTCCCATTCTCCATTCACCCTTAACCTCAAACGGCACGATGTTCTCCTTGAACGTCCTCAACTCCTCAGCCGTCATCTTCTTCCTGCCAGTCTCAGCCTCTTTCACCATCACCATCTCATCATCCACGGCAATGATACTATTGACTTTCTTCACGTATGACGGCACCGCACCCTTGCCAGGCATATCACCCTCAAACATGGCATCCCAATCACGATACCTGTCAGGCAATCCAAATTTCCGATAGTTACCCACATTATCAATAATCATGCACACCTTCTTCGGGTCTTTCTTATTGATGCGCAGTCCACGCTCCACCATCTGGAGATATTTGGCAAGCGACAGTGTTGGTCGAGCCATCTGGATATACTCCACATCAGGACAGTCAAAGCCCTCATCAAAGAGGTTCACGTTCACCAAGCAATCCAATTCTCCTTCCCTAAAAGCCTCCACCGCTTTCTTTCTCGTCTTGGCAGCAGTCTTACTGTCCAATGCCACCGCCTTGATGCCAAGTTGATTGTAACATTCAGCAATCGCCTTGGCATGGTCGATATCGATGGCATACACGATACCTTTCTTGCCAGCAGCATACTTCATCACACTATTATAGAGCCTCTGGATGGCAGGCGGAATATTCAGTTTCTCGTCCATTTCCTTCACTGAATAGTCACCGTCACTGCCACGCCCTTTCAATTGATTGATAATCTGCTGGTCAGTAGATTTCATACCGATGACCACATAGTTATAAGGAGCCAAATACCCACGCATGATAAAATCCCTTGTGGAAGGCGAAGTAATCAAACGGCTGAACAGCGTACCAAACGAAGCCTGTTTCATGCGACAAGGCGTTGCCGTCATGCCAATCTTCAAGGCTTTGTGGTTTCGGATAAACACATCCTGATAAGAAGTGGCAAGGGAGTGGTGGGCTTCATCCACGATAATCAGACCCGGCCTAAAACCATTCTTTTCCAAGTCCCCAATGTTTCTTGTGAGCCATTGGATGGACAACACCCTTATCCTCACCTTTGCCGTCAGTTCATCATCCTTCTCACCATAATCCAAAGCAAAGCGGTCGAGCGTCCGTTCCATCTGCTCCACCAGTTCCTTACGATGCGCAATCAGCCATACCTCTCCCTTGGAATAAGTCTCCAAGAACCATCTCACCACAGCCGCCATCACGTAGGTCTTACCAGTCCCCGTAGGCATCTGCACCATCACCGAACTCCCCACATTCACCCTTTTTCTCTTCTCATTATAGAGAACAGAGTCAAAGACTGCAGCGGAAAACACCTCAGTGATGTTCTCCAACATCTCTTGTTGATAATCAAAAAGCCTGATTTCTTTCATACGATAGATTCAAAATCCTTTCTCGGCATGCCATAATCCTTATAGCATTCCGTATCTTCAATTTCCTTCCATGCCTTGTGAAGATACACCTTCACATCTTCAGGCAACTTACCTTCTGCTACAAGCCCATGAAAGACTCTCAACATATCGTTGACGGCATACTCAGGACTATACATATCATCAAAGTAGTTGTAATGCTCATCTATGACAAAATGCCGGCACATGGATTTTGTCATTTGCATAAATTTCAACGCTGCATCCATATACTCCCCCTTGGCAATCATCCGCTCAATCTTTCTATTCTCTTCAAGCATCAACTGCCATATCAAATCACAATCCCAACCAATATTTCTACTGTTGAAGATACGACTCTCATAATCCTCATTCAATGGAATGACAGACCGTGCCTCTTTCTCTGCTTCCATTCGTTCCTTTTCCTCTCGCTCTTTTTGAAGAGCTATGCGTCTTGCCTCACGCTCTTCCTCCTCATTCATTTCTCGCTCTACAGCCACTGTTTCACCATTGAAAGGAGCCGCAGGAACCAAGGCGAGCAATTTCTTTTCCAAGCCACGGAAGTTTCTGTATTCCTTTGAATGCAACAAGATAAACCTACAAACCTCTTGGCGTATTGTCTCATTGTTCCAAACCTTCACCGTCTCCACCAATGCTGTGTAACTTGCCAACACCAACTTACCGATTCTCGACTTATATTCACCAATCAGTTCCGCTATGTCATCACGGTTAATCAGCAATGGAAGATGTTCACACAATCCCTTTGCAATGGCAAAAGCCGCATCAGGACGATTCTTAGCTAATATCTGTGGTATGGATTTCTTGTGCCAACGCTCCAACAGGCGCAACTGATGCATAAAGTCCTCATTGTCCTTTGGCTTGAATGTCACTTCCTGCATGAAGAACTTGGCATATTCCTCCTCATAATTCACGGTCAAGCCACGAGGCACGAAGTCAATCTTCGGTCGCTCCATCTGTCTGCGGTACTGCTCCACCTCACGCATCCGTTTCTGCTTCTCATCCCATTGGATACGTAAAAGTTTCTCCTCTCTGATTCTAAGTTCTATCTCTTCAAACTCAGGAGTTTTCATCGTCTCCTCTTTGAGATGATTCTTGATGACTTTGTTCAAGTATCTCTTCCATACCTCCTTGTTCTCCTCATTCACGAACGGAGGACATACATCGCCGTATGTCGCTCGCCAAGTTATCTCGTCAAACTGGAGATACCACTGATAACGTTTATGTTGGTTGTTGCTTTCCATTATTTATTTTTTAATAGTTGAAAAATTGAATCATTCATACAACATTCTTTCCTTAAAATAGCCTTCCAGTAATTTGAGCCAAATCTTTTTTGCAATTCTAAGGAAGTTGCTAAAATGATTTCTTTACATTTGTCATTACCCAAAAGTTTAGAAAATTGCTTTATCAAAATAGCAGTTTCCGAAATCTCATGAAAACTATATTGTTCAAATCTTCTGCATAAATCCAACTTCTTATAATGATTAGAAATTTTCAAATATAAATCCTTGTCTATACTGTTGCTATCATCCAAATAGAATTTAACTCTAATGGTGTTATTCTCAATTGACAATTCAACGAAAAGATATTGTTCTGTAGGAATATCATCAAGATACAAGTTGATATAATCCCAATTGCCATCCGCAAGCCAAGTGTTGCTTTTCTTACTATTACAGTTAGAACAACACGGTATCAAGTTCTTTGGGTTGTCAGAAAACACAGGCATAATAGTTTTGGGAACAATATGATCCAAATTGCTTGCTTCACCTATTGTGCAATAGGGACACAAGGAATTGTCAATACCTTTTTCACTTGTCGTTAATTGATTAAACAAATGAGTATAAATAGGAGAATGAAAATTATATAATTCTATAAAATCTTCTTTTTCCTGTTCGGTAAGACTTATGGCCTTCAAACCTCTCAAAGAGTTCTTTGAAAATTTAGCATCATAATCAGCAAAAGCCTTACAAGATGTCGGTAAAAGTGCAGCCAAACGATTTTTTTTATTCTTATCATCGGCTGTATTCCTTTTACTGTTCACAACATCCTTGTGAAAATCCAAAGTATCTCCTTGATAATGATTAATCTTTTTCATTTTTACGACTTTCAACAAGTGATTCTAACAAGATTGTCAGATTTAAACTTACTGGAATATTTTCAGATTGTATATGTCTGATAATATCCTCATAACTCATGCCGTCATCAACAAGCCTTTTCAACACAATATAGTAATAAGGAGTAATCTCTTTGTTGTCAAAGACTTCCTCCGTAATATTGGTAAGGTTTTCTCCAAACGATTCCATACCTATACGTTTTACTGAAGGGATATTGCCTATACGACGCATGATATATACATTCCTTGCAAACAGTTCTTTTATAATCAATGGAGAATGAGTTACGATAATTCCATAAGATTCGTATTTTTCTAAGAGTAGATTGATAGAAGTCATTAATAAGGTGATTGCATTCGGATGCAAATGAGTTTCTGGCTCATCAAACAACAGTAACGAATCATACCTAATATTGGCTATGACACTGCTAAATAAATACAAGAAAGTATTCTGTCCAGAACTAAACTTCTCGTATTTTTCATCAACAGCAGCCAACCAAAATTCTTCTTTTGCGAAACTATCACATTCAACAATCTCGTCTAACTCATTTTCAGAAAACAAAGGCTTTAAGATGATTCGCAAATGTTCAAGTCTATCACACCTCTTTATCTCTTTCAGATTCTCATGAAGTTTATCTTTGATGTCCTCATCCGAAAGGATTGTCTTTACACCATTACGCATCACAGACATACCGCAATACACATATTGGAATTCTACCGTTTCATGAGGTATCTCAAAATGATCGAAAGGACAGTTTGACACAGCGATTACCTTGCTGAACAGAGGTATATGTGGTTCAAAACATGAACGTTCTTTTTTGTATATACACATTGGTAATGTGGATATAAACTGCGTTTTACCAACACCGTTCTTGCCAATAATAGCATAGAGGCGATTCGGCAATATACCGTTATTGCTGAAATCAAAATGTAGCTTTATGCGCTCGTCTGCATAACTTGGTTTGAAAAGATAACCAAAAGAGTATTTATCATTCAAGTCTATGCCATTTAACATATAAGGAGCCTCTCTCTTGGTTCTTTCGGCTTCATCTTTTCTTAAAAGGCATTTTTTATACAGCCAAGTATTTGTTTCAAAATCTTTTGCGAATCTCGGGAAAACAGAACAATCCCTCAATGCATAAAGTACGTCAAGGTATTTGTCGCCAAAAATGTTTTTTATCTGACGATAATAATCCATAGTTTGTCCCAAAGAGCATTTCCCTGCCCCAACATCAAACAGGCCACTCTCTATGCTCTTATACACATAACGGCGTCCAAATTTATTTGCAGGAACATCACCAATAATCTTGACCTTACCTATAAAATGCCTTATACCTTGACTATCATAGTAGCTAAGTCCAAAGGATGCAACCATATCGTAATCGTCCCAATCATTAGCCAATAAAACTAAGCAAGGGAATTCCTGTATTGCCACATCCTTATCATATATATAGGGATTATCAACGAATGCTACGAATATCTTCAAGTCATTGGAATAAGTGGCATTGTCTTCTGCCTCAAATCCAACAGAAACATCAGGAATAATATTTATACCATCAACAACAATATTTTCAATGGGTATAACCTGCTTAAACAAATCCAGTAATTTCGTCCTTACATCATCTTGATTAATATTGTCATATATAAAGGGACTAACATTTATTTGTAACTGATAAAAATCGATGCCCCCATTCCAATTATCATGATTATACCAGACACCCTCCATATTCTCGTCCCGGAAAATACGGAGTATGTCCTTTTCATGACGAGCTTGTAGCAAAGCTCTAATAGTTTTATAATATGGCTTCAGAACATCCTCATTTTGCTCCATAGAAACTACCTTTTATTTATATTTTGCCCAAAGTTCATTTTCTATCATACTATCATGGGCGATATTCTTTTTAAGATACCCAATCTCTTTTTCTGCCCATCCACTAACCTTGCTTATAGAATGATTCTTCAATGTGGAAAGGAGAGATATCTGATTCTCAAACATCGGTATAGCAGAGCCTGATACAGCAAAAGTTCCGATGTTGTTACCCAATGCCATTAATACTTCATCATGTCCACCATACTTATCCAATATCTCCAAAAGTAAAGCAGGAAATTGCTTGGCATTCTGCGGTATTGGCATCAATTCAACAAATCGCTGAGGAGCAATGTTTGGATACGAATCACACAAATTCATAAAGTCTGTTGAATGATTCTTAGCAAACAAAACAGGATTTTCATTCATAACCGAAACTCCCAACAAATCCTTTAGTCGATAATACAAGACACTCCCATTCTCATCATTCACCAAGGCTGCAGACAAGTCTTTCCAAATTGCAACATAATATTTATCTATCAGAATATCATACAGTTCTCTCAACTCATAATCAAAATTTTCAATGGTGTCTGTTTTTGATAAATATTTCAGTATTTCTTGATGAATACCTACTGCAAAAGCCTCTTCTTTACCTTCAAATAGCATTTGTTTTGCGACTCTGATGTAATCATCATTGTTTATCATTGTTTCAGAGACAAATCTAAAGCGCATCATAAGCACTTGCAAATATTTGGTCATCTTAGGGTAGTTGGTCATTTCCTTACCAAATGTAAACATCGCTACCATTCTGAATACACAAAGAAGTCCTTTGGGACAAGCTTCAATTTCTCTGAATATACGAACAATATTATTTTCATTCATAGCAGCAAACTGTAGATGCTGCCAATATACGACAAAAACATCTGTATCAACCTCACCACTTTGAACAAGATTCAAAAGATAACCAAAACATTCATCTTGAGGTAAAATGGTTCTTTTTCCCATGATTCCAAACAATATTCTTTTGTCGTCCAACGTCTTCAATACGTCTAAAACGCTTTCAAAAATATCCTTATTTATTGCTGCGACAAAATCAATAAAAAAGGCTGATGTCGCATTTGGCTCCTCATTAAGTATTTTGACACCATCTATGATAAAGTCAATAGCCTGGTCAATGATCATCTCTTTCGCTAAGGTCATACCAAATGGGATTGTCAAATTTGTTTTAGCCAGCATGAGACGCTTCAACAAATTTGGAGAATATAAATGGTCACGAACAATTTCTTCCGCTATTTTCTTGAACTCGGCTTCTTGTTTCTTCAATTTATCTTCGAACGGAACGTTTAATGGTGCATTAAAGCTCTCTTGTTCTATTCTTGCAAAACGTGAGACTACATCTGATTTCGTTAATTTCCCGATTATATCTTCATACATAGATTGGCATGTCTCATTCAATCTTGGAAATAACCGACCTTTAAACAAAGACAATATTCTCTGCATTTCGTCCCAGTCATAACCAAGAAGTTCCGCAGTTTTCAGAATATAAGGTAATATCAATGATGCCATACCAAAATCACACAACACACCAACTGTATGTTCAAAAATCTTAATAGCCTCTCTTCTCCAAGATGAATCTGTCTTAATTTCATGATAGACCAAATCAGAACATCCCTTCAAATATGTTTTTATTTCATCAATATTTGTTGGCTGATAACACTGCAATTCTTTTGCTCCTTGTTTTTCCGCGCCAGAAAAACGGAAGAAATTTCTGGTTGACAATGCTCGTTCTATAGCAGACAGTACAATGTCTTTGTTTGATTCTTGCAGAATGTGCGTTTTCAAAAAATCCAACCTTAAATCAAGATTTGCACTTGTTTCTGGTAAATAGACTGGAAACAAAGAACAAAACTCGGAAGTTGCATTGTTTGACCATTCTTCATTTTCAGCTATTCCTAATCTCATCATCAAGAAAGCACCTTTGTTAAAAGTACGTGGGTCAAAGCATAACTTTTCTACTGCCCAAACCAAATTCCTACGTCCTGCATCAATACCTTTGAGACTATCTATAGATAAAGGTGAGAGAACTCTACACAAGAATTCCGCAACCACAATAGGGTTCACTTCTACAAACGTTCGGAAGAGCCGTGAACCCAATTCTGTGTTAAGCACTTCCACGTTTCCAAAAGGGCTATTCTCTCCAAGCAATTGATTGAGCATCTCACAAGCCTTATCACAAAATCCCATGTACTTGAACTGTTGATGAAAAGCATGTGATAACTCTTCTGCATCTTTTGACTTTTGGATGACATCTATAACCTTTACCAATCGTTCTGGCGAACACTTTTCTATCCATTCTGTAATGAGATATAATGCCAATGGGGTAGGTCTTATCCCCACGGTTCTTCCACATTCTTCCATTATTCCCCGATTCAAACATTTCTGAATAAGTCCATCAAAAGCATTCATAAGTACTTCTTCATCATTTACATTGATAGAAGTGATGCTTTTACTTTTTGCAACGCATTCCAATTCAGACCTTCGTTCTGCTCTCCATCCAACAAACTTAAATAAAGCCAATGTTTGCATCATGACTCTTTGATTGTCATTTTCATCCATCCCCAACAATTTTGTCATCAAAGCTTGGTCACCCAAATCACCTAAGTCATGCCCATTTTTCAAAGAATTTATAAGCAGTATTGCCATCATCGGTATTCCTGATGCAAATTCCTCTATTCTCTTTTTTATAGGCTCACCAAACGTTCCTATGCGTTGGGCAACTAATTGCTCTACGATTTCTTCCTCATGGTGGTCAAGTATGACATACTTTATATCTTGCATTTGTCTTTCTTCTGGTTCATTGTAGATTGCAATGATAGTATTTGTCGCATTTTGAATTTCAGACTTTAAATCAATAGTTTCAGATAGCAAGGTTTTATTGCAATTATCTAATATCAAAATAGCCTCTTTACAATCTTTAAAAAAGTAAGATAACTTCTCTTTTATCTTGGTTGATTCAGTTTTTTGACAGTCACAATACAAGTATTGAGATTTTGATTCTGAATCTCTGAAACATTCAAAAATAAACTTAGTCTTACCCAAGCCTGACAATCCTAATAAGCGTACAACTCCTTTTGTATACATTATTTGACTTTTATAATTGCCAAGTTTGTCTGTCCAAATAAAATTGCCAGATAGTTTAGGATTCTTGCATTGCTCCTGCCAGCCAATAAAAGGACTAAATTTCTGTCTAATATTCTTCAAGGCTGCTAAAGCCGATTTTTGCAGAGCGTCTTTTAAGATTGATACAAATTTCTTCTTAGCCTTTTCCTTGTCTTTATCATGTTTTAGATGAAAAACTATAGGGAAACGGCGTTCTCTTGAATCAAAAGGAATCAAGTTTGCGTCTACTGTAGGTTTTCCATTCACGTCATTCATTACAAGAATTATCTGTTTTTCAAATTCTGCAGACTTACCCAAAGCCCGATGAAACTCACCATAAACATTTGAGTTTGGTTCTCTTCGTAAACCTTTTAAGACATGAAGTATTTTGCCAAACTTCAAGAACAAATTGTTAGGCTGGGTAATTGTCATATCCCCAATAAAAATATCACAATTATCAATCTGTTCCATCATTTTATCAGAAACAGATGGCGTACCAGATTCTCCTGTTAATCCTTCATGTAACTCAAAGAAAACATTCTTCAACTCTCCCTTATTTTGTATCTCTTTACAAGCGGTATTGATACATTCTATGAGAAATTTTTTATTGTTGAATCCTTGGTCATTCGTTTGTGTCTGCCAAGAGAAAAATATATTTAATTTCATATTCTTGATATATTAAAAACGAACTAAAATACTCCATACAAAAAAGTTTATCAGTAAAAGGAAATAAGCGAGTCTTCATTACTTTTGCCACATTCTCCACAGAAAATGCCAAGTCCGGAACAATGGCTCACAAAGAGCCTCGGCTGGATAATATCGCACGAAGTGCATATTTCTCCATATCTTCAGGAAGTATTTCTTTGCCATGCCTTGTTGAGTGAAATGCCCATACTTGGTGAAATGCTGTCCGAAGTTGCCACCATTCAGTATCTCTGCCAGCAACAACTTACCACGCTTTTCATCCAGCGGAGCTATCATTTTCTCCTCTGATAGTCCCAATGCCTCATGCAGCACATACATCACCGTCCCTGCAAACTTCCACAATCCTAGATGCTTCAGTTCCTTCTGCAAAGTATCCCTAATCACCAATAACTCATCATTATTCACCACATAGTAGTAATCAATGATTTGCCTCATTCCAATCCCTTCATCAAAGAAATGATGATATAGATGCGTCAGCTGATAAACCACATTGAATGACGTCGTTGGTATAGCGATTTCTCCAACACCATCTGGTAGGCTAACCACATTAGAGCATTGCAAATTCGCATTCCGCTTAAACCATTTCTGCAATCTGGCATGATAAATCGGATTGTTCATAGTGCAAGGAAAGAAATGCAACTCCACAGGCACTCCATCCATGGAAGTCTCCAAATGATGATACCTCACATCATCCTCAAGTACGAAATGCTCTTTGGTAAACTCCGTAAGAGAATCCCGCTCCGCATTCACCCAAACATCAATATCTCCCGGATTTCGGGAATACGCATTTGGATACATCAAGGCATTCCCTTGACCTTTTAGAATGCAGCACCTCAGTCCATCTTCTCTAAGCATGGAATAGAGCTTGCTTGCAACCACATTCACTTTCATATTCTGTCTGCGAATCTGTTGCGCCTTACCCATCCAAGTCATCAGTAGTTCCCTCCCTATCGGATTCTGCTTCAACTCCTCAGGATACTCCTTCCCCAGTCTCTCAATACCCTCAAAGCAAAGCCCCAGCAGGGCCTGCTTGGACGCAAAGGAATACAGTTCTTGCCAGTCTATACCAGCAATTACTTTAATCACATCACTTTTTGCCCCTAGGCAATACTTCTGAAAATCAAAGAGCACACTCATAATAGTCAAAAACTACTTATCTCCAGTAAGTTCCTCAAACATTTCAACATGTTGATCTACAACTCTTGAAATGTCATAATTCTCTATCACTTTTTTCAAAGCCTTGGATTTCATTTCTGCAGCTTCCTTAGGATGACGATATAACCAGAGTGCCTTTTCTGCGGCATCCTTTGGATTATCCATTTCCACTAACAAACCATCAATACTATCATCTACCAATGTAGGGATGGCATCAATCTTTGTGGCAACCACATTCTTCTCTGCTGCCATATACTCAACAACAGCCAATCCAAATCCTTCCCACCTTGACAAGAGCATCGCTACATCAAAAACTTTCAAATAGCTATATGGCTCATCAGTCCAACCAGTTACAACAAGTTTCAAATCATTCTCCTTGGCAAAGGTCTTGACTTCTTCCTCTTCCTCACCACTTCCCACTATGATGAAAGCAGAGTTAGGAATTTCATCATGTATTAACTTGGCAGCACGGATAAACACATCAGGCGCCTTCTGCGGAGAAAGTCTTCCAATCATACCTACCACAAAAGTATCTTCCGTAATGCCAAGTTCACTTCTAGACTTAGCTACAGCATTCCTTACAGCACTCACATCAATACCATTCGGAATCAAAGCAAGCTTATCATCCTTAGCAATGTGTTCACGCTCTGCCGATTGCTTCTCCGCTTTCGATATGCACACAATCTTGTCGGTGCATGGCGAAAGCATCTTTTCCATCAACAGATAAATCACACTTTTCAGTTTCATCCGATTAAAATTTATTTGATATTAAAAGCCCATCCATGCGGATTATACACCACTTTGCAGTGCAAGCCGATGGCAGCCATGCGCCCCAATCCGCCAGCAAAACTGCTATGGCAATAGATAATGTCGGGCTTAATCTGTTTGATAACTTGACGGATGGCACTCACTTTCTTCCAAACTTGAAGCGGCGAGAACGTCTGCTTCAAATCCATCTGATCCACACCATCCACCATATTCTCATAACTCTGTTTGTTGTAGTTCTTCGAACAAATGAAGAACTGCCACACCCCTCGCTTTTCCAATCGAGGCAAGAGCATCTGGAGGTAGCGTTCCACGCCACCTGCACACTCTGCTATATGAAGTATTTTCATAATCTACCAAAGATACTTTAATGGCTATTTCTAAAAAAGGCCAGTCTGGAGCTTTGATGTTATTGGGTTATAAAGTATGTTCCGCTGATTATCAGCATAATGTGACATTATAACCTCATAACCGTCATACTAAAACCGAATTTTTAGAACCAACCTAATGAGATTTTTTGTACATCCATACTATTTTCTTGTAACTATTCAATCAACAGATACCTCACTTAAATAATACAGTTTATATGATGTACCTTCTGTTTCTTCTATTTTGGTAACTTCAAACGACGTATCTCGTAAGAAGTCTACTTGTTTTTCATCCCCATGCTCATATATCTCATACAGATTATGAGCTCTTGTCTTTCCATTTGGTAATGGAGTAATCACATAAACATTCTTGTATTTTGCTTGATTCCAATCAAAATTAGTACAAGTCAAGTTATATGGGAAATTTACCACATCACCAACTTTCATCCCTTTAGGGTCTTCATTCTGACAAAAGCGATATAGAATTTTATCTTTGTTTTGAGGAGCTTTGGAAACCACATTGTTGATTCCTATAAACATCTGCCTGACGACTTCAGGTATTTCCCCATGATAATAGTCGTCACGAAATTTGGCAGAATGTTCAGCATAGTACATACACAAGAAGGTCCTTTCAACTTCTGTTAAGCCATATTTCTCTTCATTTCCTATTATTTGGGAATGTTGTTTATAATATTCGCCTATCGGCATATTGACTAAAAAGCTTGCAGAATCCTCGTCACCGATTTCACGCATCCCATACTTCTCATCAAAGAAAAGCTCACCATAATCAGGATGTTCTTTACGAAACTTCTTTTCTGCCTCCAAGAAATATTGTATATCTTTAGTCTCATTCATACCAAAATACCTTTCATTTCAATACAGTTGAAAATTCAAATATATTATCTTTTCACTTCCCCCACCATTTTCTTCACCAACATACGGAATTGCTTATAGATACCTAGTTGCAACATTAAGATTCTAATATGCTTTTCCATTTGGGTTCTGAAAGTAACAGGAAAATATTTATCGAAACACTCCTTAGGCGAAAGCCTATCTAAGTCTTCAAAGAATGCTGTGCGTCTAGGATTGTTCTTTGGCTGAGCAGTCAACTCATGCACACCAGCTATCAGCTTATCAACACCTACTTCTTTTATATAGGCATCATCTTCAATGGCTTTCATGATTTCTTCAGCCTTGGCTGAATGAACAAGAACTTTAGTTACACCTTTATCATTATCCAACTCCTTACTATACTGGTACACCTCGAAGCAATCCCATATTGTGAAATCTGTCACACGATACTGTTTCTTGAATCTACAAGCATAACAGCTTGGTCTTACATTGATACCAGAGAAGAACGAGCGAAGCCAAGGATCGGTATCAATACCTGCATGATAAGAGCCTTTCACTGAGTCGAAGCTCATATTCGAATACTTATATCCATAGAAATTCTTATCTCTAAACTTCAGATTCTTTAAGTCATCTCCGTATGTCAAGCCTTGATATTCTATATATTTACGTAGTACCTTAGGTGATGGAACCGCTCTACAAACCACATCAACGATAATCAAATTATCGTATGGCTTTCTAAGATATGATACCAAACCTTCCATCTGGCAAGGAGTACCACTGAAACAAACCAAACGACCTTGCCTCAAAAACTCCTTAGCCTGTTGATAAGTATCACCTATCAGACTCTGTACATACTTACTATTTCGGAATTTCCAAAGCTCATTCTCGCTTTCTATAAAGATGTGTCTTGCCTCATTATGTTCATTGAGAGCAGCTCCGAAAACTACGCCACCTTGTTTTAATACATACTTGGCTATAGCAGTATATGCCCCTCCAGATGTACTTTCCGAAAGAACCTTAGCATCTTTGTTCTGAAGCAGATAACCTTTCTGAGGCATTTCTTCCTCAGGTTTAACATTTATAATTGGGCACACCTTCTCACACAGATGGCAGTCTATACAGGAATCCATATCCACCTGGGGATAACGGAATCCTTCCTTATCCTCTACCATTGAGATGCAATGCTTTGGGCATGCATTTTCACATGCCCAACAGCCACAGCAATCCTTCTTATCTTTAATCTCTATCATATTTGATACCAGATTTTTCTAATGCATCAAAAACAAACTTCTTGGTAAACTGGCGCAATTCCGCCAATTTCTCATGAACTTTCTTGTAGTCTATATCCATAGCCAGCATATCCTTTGGCTCTTCATTCCCCTTCAGCAGACGGTTCTCCTCTCCTACCAATGAGAGCAGTGAATAGATGCGACCATTTGTAGAAACAATACTATCGTTGTTATATCTACGGAATGTGAAGAACTTCTTAGCATGAAGCATGGAGAATACAGTGCAATGGAACGAGTCAGTAAACACATACTCAGCATCACGAATCAAGCGGATAAACTCCTTAGGACCAACATTGTATGGAGCCTCATCTGGGAAATTCTCATCACTGGCGATAAACTCATCACAATGCTGCAACTGTACTATCTTATACCCCGTCAAAGCCTTTACCTTCTTAACAAACTCACGCTGGATAGGATTATTTCCTAAGAAGTAGCAGAGCAGATATTTTTCCTTTATGAATCGTTCCTTACTGATGCCTTCACCCCATTCCTCTGCAGTAAATAAAATCGTAGGATCACATACCATAGGTACATCTTTTCCTATCAAATTCTTGATAAGCTTTTGGCCACTTATCTCACGAACAGAACAGTAGTCGATACGAGGCAAGAACTCTTTAGCCAACTTTGCCTGTGCAGAAGGCAACTGAGATATACCAAAACTTGTTGCAAGTGCCATCTTTGGCACCTCTCTTGGCACAAAGTTCAAGGTATAATAGTTGGCTGCTATATTAGAAGGCAACCAAAGCTGATCACTACCAACTACAAACATCTGATAGTCATGAGCAGCCTTACTCAATTCAGCAAAGGAAGCATAGCGTTTCGATAGATGAAATTCATGCTGAGCGAAGGTATCAAACATATTATATCGCTCCACAAGATGAGAAGCATAAGTATGATTACTTTTTTTAGCTATCACCTTCTTTACCGTAGCCCATTTATCCTTGATGGTATTGGCATCAAATATCTTACTCAGAAAGTACTTATATTTTGCCTTGTTGATTTCACCCTTCAGACCATCAATGATGATAGTCTCGTTAGGAACATGAATACCATCAAAGAACTTCTGCGTGGCAAAAGCCTGGAGCTGACTTCCATAATTAGGCTGGAAGTAGCAAGTTACAAGTGCTATTTTATTCGTCATACAAAATATCAATAATTATATTTACCTCTTTTCAGCATAAACTGTTTTGCTCTACCAAATATATCAAGAACGAAATACATTTTAATCTTAATAAAAAATAAAGCAATTTTTCTGAATTTATCAACTTCGTTATAAGAAGCTTTTTTAATCGCTTCTTTGAATAATAAATTCTCGTCTATTATTCTAGCAAATTTCCTTGTCCTTTTCACAAGCGAATCTGTATTTGCTGGATGAAAGTAAGTATTCATTGCCATTGCTAAAATAACATATATAGCCTTATCATACATAGGCTTTCGAAAATCTTCTTTATTACTAAAGGCAGCAATATCTTCCTCCATAACTTTAAGACAATCGATGATACACTTAACATTAGCTTCACTTACACTTTTTGAAATTGAGGTTGGATTATATCTATAATGATAAAAATACTCATTAATAAATAAAGCCTTGTGTGCATAATAGAACGAACGCATTGCAAAAATATTCCCCTCTAATCCTTGTTTTGTTCTAGAATCGTGGGTAACATTGTATTTTTTTGCAAAGTCCATTCTCACTAATCTTATGACAGGAGAAGAAACTCCTAAATTATAAATCAAGGTATCAACCGCCAATTGCTTACACTCTTCGGAACCATATACATGAGTATAATCATCACATTTCCATTCTAACTTACCAGTTATCTGATGCCCATTAACTTCATGAACTAGTTTCCAGAAAACGACATCAATATCAGCATGATTACCCAACTGATGAACAATTTTCTCCATCATATCGACATCAAGCCAGTCATCGCCATCCATAAAACAGAACCAATCACCAGTTGCCATTTCATAACCAGCATTGCGGGCAGAAACCAAGCCTCCATTTTGCTTATGTATAACCTTGATGCGATGATCTTTCTTTGCATATTCATCACATACTAATCCACAATTATCTGGACTTCCATCGTCAACCAAGATAATCTCAATATTAGAATAAGTCTGATTTTGCAAACTAATAATACAATCACGCAAATATTGCTCCTGGACTTTATAAACAGGCGCTATGATAGAGATTAATGGATTACTCATTATTTTAAAATTAAATCTTTAGACAATACTGACTTAAGCTTCCCTTTTACTTCTAAAGAATGGATGTATACACACAATGCTTCGAACTTTTCCCATTCCCAAGAATATAAATCATGTTCCAATGGGTGTCCTTTCTTACATATACTGTGAAGTATCAAAAGGCAATCAGTTTTATTCTCTATTGCTTTATTAACAATATATTTAATCTGTTCAAAACTGTTATCTAACAAAACCGGTACCCCATGGAGAAAATACCCATCTTCAACTATATTTGCCAAAGTATTCTTATAAGTAATATATAAAGGCCATTTAAAACCACAGATTCTTGAGATTTTTCTAATATAACGATAAACAGGCGAAAACTTATCATAAAATTGGCTTTTGCGTACATACAAGAAATTAGCCCCTTTGAATTTATTCAGAGGATTCTCATTTAAATCCAACTGAGAATGAGGGCTTGCAAAGCCGAGTTTCTCATTTGTACTTAACCAGCCTTCCAAGATTCGCTGACCTTTAACAATATCATTAAAGTCATTTACGTGAGTATGGCTATGCCCCGCAATTTCAACATTGCCATCATCATACAACTCTAAGACCTGCTCTTTAGTCATTGCAGGACAATCACCAGCATCTGTAGGAGCAGAATTCTCTACATAAGCCGTTGTAACATTCAAAGTACATTTCACACCATACTTAGATGCAAGTTTTATTGCATCATACTCATCAAAACGAGCATCATCAAATGATAAAACTATTCTTGTCATAGAATTTTTTATAAAAAATATTATTCTACATTTTCTTTCGGAGTAGCTTGACTTCTTAAAGTACCAAACTTAATAAGATTAATCAATCTTAATATTAATCTTAAATCTCGTATTCCTAGAAATGTCCAAAACTTCTGTTCCATTCTAAAATACCAAGGCAACCAAGAGCCAGCGAAATGATGAATAGTAACAGTCTTTTCTGTAGACATAATTTTACCTGTATCATGATTTTTGGGACTAAAATATTCCAACGGGAAAACAGGAATTACAAGATTATTTTTTAAATCAATGGCCTCAGAAATACTAGTTACATCAAATAATTTATACCCATTTCGCTCAAGACATCTTTTAATCACACCTGGTAGGGGCTGAATATTAAAAGTACCATCTTGATTAATAAATTTACGAGTATCATAAAAATCCAAGCATTTTTTTATCCATGGAGAGTGCTTTTCAACCCCAAAAGCAGCAACTTCTAAACCTTTAGCCTTGCTATTTTCATAACCAATCATGGTAGCAAGACCTAAATAAGGATCAAAAGGCTTTACAACCTCAACATCCATATCTAAATAGAAGCCACCATAATGATACAAGGCATAAATGCGAATATAATCCGCAGCAAATGCATATTTCTTATTATCAAACGCATCTCTGACCCATTTTGACTTCTCTTTAGGAAATCTTTCAAAATTCCAAAGCATGAACTCATAATCAGGAAGGTATTTTTTCCATGAGTCCATACAAGTCTTTAAGTCATCTGGTATTGGGTCATTACTGAGCCAACAATAGTGTATAATTTTTGGTATCATATTCTTATTACATTTTTAATATGCTTAATTTTATCCTTAGCGGTGCCATATTGGATTGGCATTTCTAATACAAAAAATAGAACATATAATATCTTAAATAAAAATTTGAAATAACGTGCGGCGAATGGTTTTCTATCTTTAGTAAAGTACATAAACATTGAATTCATTACCATTTCCCTACGATTAAACGTTTTTCTTCGATCACTTCCACCAACAAGATGAACAATAGATGGTCCTAAGATTACAACATTCTTATACCCAGCTTTCTGCCATCTTCGAGCCATTTCTGCATCTTCATAATACATAAAAAAGTCAGGATCGAATAAGCCATACTTTACACAAATATCCCTACGTAGAAAAACATCGGCACCAGTTACAAAATCTACCTCAATAGGATAGCTTATAACATTCGGGTTAAAATATTTTTTTAGCTCCTTCTCCAAACCAAGTTTATGTTTAATTGGAAAGATCAACCATTCATAGAAAGAATTATAGAACGTATGTCTATCCCCATAAGAATGAATATAATTGTTATGTCTATCAACAAGCATACATCCACAACTAGCTATCTCGCTACTTGCATTCTCCATATAATCATAAAAGATTTTAATAGCATTATTTCTGAGTAAAGTATCAGAATTTAGCAAAAACAAATATTTACCTTTTGCTACTTTAGCACCTAAATTATTTGCTCGTCCAAAACCTAAATTTGATTCACTATAGATATAATGTATACGTGGAACCTTTTCAAAGAATTCCTTACTTCCATCTTTAGAAGCATTATCTACTAAAATGATTTCATAATTGATACCTTGGGTATATTTTATAATACTTTCAAGGCAATCATTTGTCATTTTAAGGGTATTATAAGTAACTATAATTATCGAAACATCAATCATATTATATATCATATTTCTATTAAATCATCAGCCAAATCTCTAAATATGTTTGTTTTAATGACTTTTACAGTTTTATCATTTGCAATTATGCTTTTTGAAGGAATTTTTGAACAATTAGAATTAAGCTGTGTTCCAGCTGCTATAGTAATAAAGTCTGATGTAGATGTATTTTTTAATACAATACAATTGTTACCGAACCAATTGTTATTTCCTATCACTATTGGACCATATCCTTTATTTTTTGTACCAAATAAATCTTTCATACAATGAAAATCAGTATCAATAAAGAGACAATCCCACCCAACAGAGACTTTCTTTCCAAAACTTATATTGTGATAACACGCAATTTTTAAAGATGAAGTTGCAGAAAAATTTCTGCCAAACTCCAAATAGCCTTTTGAGCCAATTGATAAGTAAGAATCATTTCCAATACAACAACTTCCATTAAACACGATTGTTCCATTATTATCTATCATTATGCCTGTTGATGGATATAAACAAACTGTATCAAAGCCTAGTCTAATCATACCAAATTTTACCCCCCCACAATTATCACTTTTCCTTTTAAATTCTTAAACTGAGGTTTAAAAAGAAGAATTGGCAGGTGGATTGCCTTATTAAAAGGAAGATAATGAAAATTGAAGTATATAATTTTAAAAAAATATGGTAAAATTGAACAAAGTTTTTTTATTATCTTAAAACTATTAAAAAAATTCATTTTGTAATTTTTTGAAAACTCCAGCATTAACCAAACTACATTTTACATCGTCTGGTAGTTCATACTTATATTTATTTCTCTTTCGCTCAAAATATAGCCAGTTTTTGATTTTAAACTTAAACGAATTTTTAAAAAGAATTTGATCACTACCTATCATTGGAACCAGTGGTACTTCTTTTATACGTAAACCATTCAATTTCATATAAAAAGGCAACAATCCCTCTGACAAATATCCAAACAATCTTCGAGGTCGAGAATATTCTGAACTTAAAATATACTTTTCCAAATCAAAAAGAATTGAAAACTGCCACTCTGCAAACTTATCAAACAACGTTTTTTTGCAAACAAACATATTTGCGGGGTTATAACGGTTATTTTTGATAAAAAAATCATCAATTTCATTTTTTTGTGAAGGAAAACGTGTTATCATATATTGGTAAAAGATATGAATATCTTCATTAACCAAATCATTTTCCCAGCGGGTAAAAATACTCTTTGGATAAGCAACTGAAGAAGCTAAGATAACATCATAACCATCAAGTTCCTCTTCTATGTTATGATTAGTATATTCTGTAGCAAAATATCTTCTATAGTGACATAATCCAACATATTCGGTATCGAGATTTTTCCATGCCCAATATTGGGCAGTAAGTTCACTATAAAAAGGATTCTTCATACTAATATTATCTCCTATATTATCACTTATAAACCCCAATTCTAAATTAGGATACAATGCTTTTCCTACATGGATAGGAACATACACATCATTCTCAAAAACTTCAACAGCCTTATGGCAAGCAACTAAAATTTTCAATTTATTCATATTTAAACTCTCCTTTTATTAGATATTTATTTGAGATAAATGTAAAAAAGCCAACAAATATTAAAAGTTTTATATAGTAGGGAGTAAACACCATTTCAGTAAACTGAGATGAGAAAAATCCCATGAATATAGGAAATGCTATAGAAGCATATACCAACATGAAAAAATTTATTTTTTCCCTTCTTTTTTTTGCCCTATTATAAATAAACATAGACAGTGCAGACAAGAGTGATGACATGACAAATACGCCTAACATTCCAAAATCTTTATGAAATTGGAAAAATTGGGTATAGACATTACCTAATTCAAAATTTCCTACAGATTGAAATTCTCCATTATCCTTCTTAAAATTCGGGAGAGTCTCTCTGTAGAAATTTACAAAAGTATATTCACCAAATCTTTTGCTTTGGCTATTACCATCATAGCCGTGCATATAAATATCAAAGTTTTTAATCTCTGCACCACAATATTCAGCAAGCATAGCTGTATTATTAGTATCATCAGTTTGCCTACCTAAAAAAGTAGAAAACGTTTTAAAACTGAAAACAAAGACCGCAAAAAGAAGAATTGCTTTCAACAAAAAAGTACGCTTAATCATTTTAGCCTTATAAAAAGATAAAAACATACAATAATATATAATGCCGAAACGAAGTATTGGTCCTACCACACCCCCCTTCGCACCTGTTAACAAACCACTTGATACTACAATAATTAAATGGGCAATCGTTAAATACCTTAGATATTTATAGTTCTTTCTTTTCAAAATTATTATATATGATAAAAACCATAAAGAGAGATACAAAGAGAATTCACTCAGATTTGAGATCCAATATACTATCTTTGGTAGTTTCAACATTTTTTCACCTGACCAATTATCTATTCTTGCTGCAAAAATGAGTTCAGAGAAAGATAAAGACGATCCAAAGGTTGTTTGAAACACCCTTATTTTTATAATATTAGCTATAAACGATAGAAAAACTATAATTAAACAAATTTTGTTAGCTCTATTAACATTAATATTAGGAACAGAAGAAATTATTTTTTGTGCATCATCTTTACCTCTCATCATTAATGCAACAAATGTATAAATTAAAGTTCCACCACCTAAAGCCAACACAGAAGAAGGTAGCATTAACTCCATATGCCATTCGGAATAATAACATGTTGCAACTATTGCTGCTATCAACATTCCTATCCCCAATAGAAATGGAGGTGACATAAAATCCCTAAAACTTTTATATGCCACAAATACGTTTAAAACTAATAACAAATCAAGAATAAAAATCATTATAATTTAAACTTTATTAGAGACTATTGAATTTTTTCATTACTTTTTCAATAATAGGCGACATATCATAATATTGATATTCAGCTAACCTACCTCCAAAGACAACATTATTTTCTTGGTCTGCCAAAGCCTTATACTTAGCGTACAAAGAAGAGTTCAATTTATCATTCACAGGATAATATGGTTCCATACCTTCTTTCCATTCCGTAGAAAACTCCTTCGAAATAACAGTTTTTGGAGACCCATAAACCTCTTGACCAAACATTTCAAAATGCTTATGCTCAATAATACGAGTATAAGGAATTTCACGTTCTGTATAGTTCACCACAGCATTGCCCTGATAGTTAGGTTTGTCTATAACCTCTGTCGTGAATCGAACTGTACGATAGTTGAGCTTGCCAAACTGATAACCATAGAACTCATCTATCTTACCTGTGAAAACTATCTTGTCGGCAACCCCCTCCCAATAAGAGCGGTTTTGAAAGAAATCAACATCCGTCTTTGTCTCTACTCCTTCAAGCAAGCCGTCAATCAGTTTGTTGTAACCACCAACTGGAATACCTTGGTACTTATCATTAAAGTAGTTATTATCAAAGATAAGACGAACTGGCAGACGCTTGATAATAAAAGCAGGAAGATCTGTACACTTGCGTCCCCACTGCTTCTCAGTATAACCCTTAATGAGTTTCTCATAAATGTCTTTTCCTATCAACACCTGAGCTTGCTCCTCCAGGTTGCGAGGTTCTGTTACGCCATCAGCTTGCATGCATGCAACAGCTTCAGCCTTTTGCTCATCAATCTTAGCTTGCGCCTCTTCAGGAGTGGTAACCCCCCACATCTGATAAAAGGTATTCATATTAAAAGGCAGATTATAAAGTTTGCCTTTATAATTAGCAACAGGTGAATTGGTATAGCGGTTAAACTCAACGATAGAGTTCACAAAATCCCACACCTTCTTATTGGAAGTATGGAAAATATGGGCGCCATACTTATGTACGTTGATACCTTCGATATTCTCACAATAGATGTTACCACCTAAGTGAGGACGCTTATCTATAACCAAACATTTCTTACCCTGCTTGTGAGCAAGATGAGCAAATGTTGCTCCATAAAGTCCTGAGCCAACTATGAGAAAGTCATAATGTAATTTTGACATAATAATTTTATTTAATTGTCCACTTCATATTTTAAAAAGTCCAAGGAATCGTTTATCTCTTCCTCTATCATAGGAGTCACTCTCGAATAATCAATTAGCTTTTGCCATTCTATTCCACCATCATCATTATAATTCTTATAAAGGATACCATAACGTGATAGAATGTCATACATACGTGTATTTTGAGATCCGGATTCAGAATCCGCATTCTTCATTGTATGAACAAACTCTTTTTGGAATTTCAAGGCAAATACTGTAGCATGGAATGAATCCATACAGATGTAAGAAGCATGCTTGAGAAGGTAGACCCACTCATAAGGTCCGGCATCTTGATAGGTCATACCATCACCATATGTTAACTTACGATTGTAACATTCTAAGGCTATTACCTTATCTATGCCTGTAAATTTCTTCACTTCCTGCACCATTCGCTCATACACATCTACACGACTGTCTCCTACGAAATAACAGAATATATATTTCTCTGGCAATTCAAACTCCAATTGAGCTTTATTACCAAAGCTCTCCCATTCATCAGCTGCAAGCAAATAAGTAGGGTCTACTACAAGTTTTACGTCCTGACGACCTAATAAGGAATTCAATAGCTCTACTGAACGTTGTTCTCTTACAGCAATATGAGTGAACTTTTGCAGGTCCGTCTTCATACGTTCCTTCACAGATGGATGAATTTCCACCTGTGAAATACTTGATGAATATGCAATGCACTTAGTTCCATCATTAACAAACTCCAGGAACATCATGGGATTGAAACCGCCGCAGAAAGGATTCCAAATTTGATCACTACCAGTTATGAACATATCTGCATCACAAACAACCTCGTCATAATCAGACATGGTATAAAGACGACGCATCTTGAAATTACCATCACAAAAGGTAAATTTATAAACCTTGCGCTTTTGCAAATTGCCATAATACCATTTTTTTACAAACCATTGATAACCTGGCATTTTACTAAACATCTTCAATACAGGATGATTTGGCAAGGTCAATACATTAGGAACAGGATTAGCCATCTGATTCTTCCCCTTAGGTTTTACCTTACCTTTAACATAATTAATTTGTTGTTCTGTAAGGAACTTACGTAAAATCCATTTCCCAATAACGCCAATATATCCCTTTATCGTCTGAGGTGGAACTTCTCTTCTATTATAAATGAACTCCACATCATGACCCATTTTGCGTAAGACATAGCTCAACGCATAACCTTGGAGACAAGTTCCGAAATTGGGATGAGGAGCAAAAGTAACTAATTTGATTTTCATGATTACTTCTTTAAGATAGATTTGATATTGTCAATATTAGATTGCCCTACAATATCTTTAATCTCTTTCTTGATAGCTTGCTTTAGAGTAGGAGCCTGAAGATGATTTATCATATATAAAGCCTTATCATCATCATCTGCATTGGTGAATACTTCAAATAATATTGGCTTAACCTTTTCTACCGAAACAAACTTCTTGTAGACTGCTTCAAACTCTTCCTTATTTGAGGCAGAAAGATATTCGAAGCCCAAGTCTTCTGCATAATGCTTCAAGAGTTTATGGGATTTATTACCAAAGTGACCTCCAGCTCCGATATATTTATCAATATCCAAGAAATCACTCTGATGATGGTAAAACTTAAATTCGACACCAACACCATTATTTACTATCATTAATCTTGCATTATTACCGATATGACGATTGCCAAGGATATTCATGTCGTAAAAGAAAGCCAAATCTCCTGTCACGCAATAATAATAATCTGCTTTCTTTGCTAATGAAGCGCCTATGAAAGAAGAAACTCCTCCATCAATGCCGAAACCACCAGTGTTGCAAGACTCACTAACAATGCTCTTTGAATCAAAGAGATTCCAACTTCTAAGAGAATTTAGAATACCTAACTGAATAAATGAATTCTGAGGTAGCTCCTGATAAAGTCGCTTAGCTACCCAAATATTTGAAAATGGTAACGTTTCTGGAATCTTAGCATAAAGATCATTATAGGTTTTCATACATTCATCCAAATATGTATGTGGAACATCTTCTGTCTTCAAATTTGCATAATGCATGAAAAATGTCTCTTCATCTAATTCAAAGAGACTATCTAATTTTTTAAAGGTATCATGTAATTCACCATCAGCAGATACTCTCCAAACTTTTTTAGCACGACCAGCAAGTCCCATAGAAGCATAATCACCAGAAACTTGACCGATATGAATTAGCAAATCTGGGAAAACTTTTCCAATAGAATTTTCCTGCTGTCCAATTAAGCCAGTTACAACTCTAAACTTACCATGATAGTTGCTGGTGTGATCACAGAAAACTACAGCGTCATATTTAGAACAGAAAGAATCAATTGACTTAGTCGTATTATGTGAAAAAGGAACATGGGAGCCAACAAATATAGCAATCTTACCTTCAGGTATTTTTGGACAATCTGTAGCTTTCGAATAATAACCGATCTTTTTGACGGCAGGCAATTTTTCTACAGGGAATACTGATTTTTTTAAAAAAAAGCCATTGTTAATTTCCAAATTAATATGTACAGGACCTCCACCTCGGCGTGTTGAATTTATCAAAGCCTTATTCGCATCTACAATACAGCGCCACTCTTGTTCATCGGTTCTTATCTGGTTCAAGAATACACTGCAAATGGCTATATCTTTCTGTATCTGAGTTCTATCAATAGACTGAGGCATCAGATGACCTGTATTTTCGATACGGTCTGTGCCTGTAACAGCAATTACTGGAAGCTTTCGGTAATAAGCTTCCGTCATTGCTGGCAAATAATTTCTAGAAGCTGTTGCGCCTGTACATGTTATTACTACAGGCTCACCTGTTTCTGTAGCTAACCCACATGCCATATATGCAGCAGAGCGTTCATCCACACAGGAATAAACCTCAAAATAATCATCTTGCTGAATACTTGCTACAAAAGGAACATTAACTGTTCCTGGGGAAGCTATCACTTTCTTTATACCATATTGTTTCATTAAAGAAATCAATATCAATGCATTTTTATTAACTGTATAATGTATTTCCATATTTCTTATCCGTTTTTTTCTATTTTTTCACGTGAATAAATTGTCTTTCCATTTTTGCAAACTAATATTTGTCCTGATAGGCATTCCGAGCAATCAGACAACATGAAAGTGGCGACCTCTGCAATTTCCTCAGGTAAATAAGCTCGCTGAGTTGCATTAGTCGAAATAAATAAATCACCATCAGCCTTCACACCTGTCATACTAGAGCATGTGATACCTGGAGAAATAGCGTTTACACGAATTCCTTGGCTCGCAAAATTAGAAGCTAATCCTTTCACCATACTATTAATGGAAGCTTTCGTCCATCCGTAAGGTCTATTATCTGCCAATTCACCAACCTCGGAAGAGATAAAAAGTAAATTTGCCTTCTGACCTTTCCCTATAGCATAACGAATAAATTCTTGAGCCAAGAAAACAGAACTCCTTAGATTCGTATTTATCTGCTTATCAAAGGTATCTTGAGTAACATGGAAGAAATCCTGCTCATGCAGAGAGACACCAGCATTGTTAACCAAGCAGGTAATACCACCTAGTATTTCATCTGCATGCTGAATGAAAGATTGGAATGAATTTATATCTTGTACATCAAGAATCAGATATTTACATTTAATTTGTTCTGCACTTTTTTGTAAGCTTTCCTCATTTCTTCCTGTTATAAGAACATCAGCCCCCTCTTCAACGAATTTCTTTGCCATTGCAAAACCTATGCCTCGACTGCCACCAGTAACAATTATCTTATTTCCACATAAACGATTATTAGGCGTTAACAAACTAATCTGCGCATATATAGGCGGACGTTCACCATGAAGCAAGAAAGACAATAGATGTTTAACTTTTTCTTTCATATTTCTATTAAATAATTTTAGCAAAAATTCCATATACTTTAGCCTTTACGAACTTTCGTTCGCCAACAGACAAACCAATACTATATTCAGAAATAGCTATTGTTAATGTACTAACTATGCATACAAGAATCAATCGTTGCCACCCCGCATCCAAACAAAAAGAAATCAGAGCCGGCACCAAAAAGCCTATAGCCATGACTGGCAGCACCTTTAACAACACATCTTTAAGAAACATACTTATAGGTATTTTTACCATTTCACGCAATAAATATAGTCTAACAAAAAGAAGCATCGTGTAAACCAAGAAATATATCAGATAACTAGATTGTGGCGAAAAACCAAGCTTAAAAGCTATCCAAGAAAGAGGAAACACCAAGCAACCTGTTGTAGTTATAATAATCTGATATTTTTTTATTTTTCCAGTCGCCAACATTGCTGTTACATACGAATTGGAAAAAACAGGCTCAGCAAATATAGAAATTGCAACCCAACCAACAAATGCAATTGTATAATCAGGAACCGTTTTCAACCATATTGTCAAAATAGTCTGCCCTTCCAAAATAATTGGAACCACAAAGAAAAGCATCAAAAAAGCAGAAAACTTTGAACTCTTCACCATAAGTTTATGCATATAAGTCAAATCACCTTGGGCATAAGACTTAGTAATCTGCGGATTGACTGCTGTCGTAAAGTTATTGACGAATTGCCGTAAGGCAGAATCAACTTGTGTAGCGATACCACGTGCTGCATTTACAGCCACACCAAAATACAAGTTCATCAGAATGTTTACACCTTGAGTATTTAACAACCAAGCACAATTACCCAAGAAATTCCATCCTGCAAATCCTGTCATTTCCTTCAAATATCCCTTGTCTATGATAAAATGATAAGTACATTCTTCGAAATGCCTCTTACAATATATTCCATAAATAATTCTAATAAGGAGACCAACTAGCACTAACAAAACTGCATAAGATACGAGTCTATCAAATGGAGTAAACAATAACAGGAAGACTATTCCAAGTTTCAAAATGACCTCCAAGATGCCAATATAGGCAAAAGCAGACATTTTTTCATGGGCTATAATCGCAGCATTATATGGAACACTTAACAAGTTGATTACAAATGTTAGAATAGCACATTGGAAGACCCAATTAGCAGCAGGCATTCGCCCCTCTGGAATATTCATTTGAGTATTCAAGAACCAAATACCCAATCCTTCCGCTATCAAGATTATAAAGATAGACATAGCTATCTGAATATTAACACCTGTAGAAAAAACTGTTCTTAACCGCTGTATATCTCCCTTTCCTAATTCAAAAGTTATAAACCTACTAATGGCACTTGAAAGCGAGCCGCTTAACACTGCGAACATCGCCACAAATCCACCTACCACATTATATATACCATAATCTGTAACTCCCAATGTATTTAATATGACTCGTGAAGTATAAAGCGATACAGCCATCATGAATATCATTCGGATATATAGAAATATTGTATTCTTCGCTATTCTTTTATTATTATCTGACGTTTGATTAGACATTTATTATTCTTCAATATTTATTTTAAAGACATATTTTTCCGTTATTCTCACAAATTATTTCATACTAAACATTCAACAAATGAAACAACTATATAAATATCAGTTTTATATTATTTTTCCGTTTCTTAATTTAAAAAAGGCAGGCTCCATACCAAGAGCCGAAAAGTAGCTTAATAAAATAAGCTCCAAGCATTTCACCTGCCATAATTATTTCCTGCTCAAAATTCTAAATTCTTTCTTAATGTTTCGTCAGTTTCGCTGAGGATTGAAAGCAGATACTTGCCATAGTCGTTCTTCAACATGGGCTGAGCATTCTCTCTCAATTGTTCTGCGGTAATCCAACCCTGTCGGTATGCGATTCCTTCCAAGCAAGCTACCTTCAAACCCTGTCGCTTCTCCAGGACTTCAATAAAGGTGGATGCTTCAGAAAGAGAATCATGAGTTCCGGTATCGAGCCAGGCAAATCCTCTTGCCATGGTCTGTACCTTCAGCTGCTTATCCTTCAGGAACTCCTGATTAACGGTGGTAATTTCCAACTCACCACGAGCGGATGGCTTGATATGCTTAGCTACTTCCACCACCTTGTTAGGATAGAAGTATAAGCCTACCACAGCATAGTTGCTCTTTGGATGCTGAGGCTTCTCTTCGATACTCAGGCAATTGCCTTGCTCATCAAACTCTGCCACGCCATATCGTTCAGGATCGCTTACCCGATAGCCAAAAACGGTAGCCTTGTTGTTCTGCTCTGCATCTACTACTGCTTGATGCAGCATCTGATTTAATCCTGCACCATAGAAGATATTATCGCCTAATACAAGGCAAGCGGAATCATTACCAATGAATTTCTCGCCGATAATGAAGGCTTGGGCTAAGCCATCTGGTGATGGCTGCTCTGCATACTCGAACTTCACACCTAACTGGCTTCCATCGCCTAAGAGGCGCTTGAAGCCTGGCAAGTCAAATGGTGTTGAAATAATGAGTATCTCACGGATACCTGCCAACATCAATACTGATATTGGGTAGTATATCATTGGTTTATCAAAGATTGGTATCAGCTGCTTGCTGATACCCTTTGTGATGGGGTACAAGCGTGTTCCGCTACCACCTGCTAATACTATTCCCTTCATTGCCTTAATGTTAAATGATTAGTATCTTGTTTACTTGTATAAATCTACATTGATGTCGAATGGACTATCAAAGTCTTTCAGCATAGCATGTTTTGTATCTTTCTCAGAGAGATTGGCATGCTCTGTAGGAATCTTCCAATCAATACCGAGGGTATCATCGAGGATAGAAATACCACCATCTGACTCTGGATGATAGAACTCATCGCACTTGTATTGGAACACTGCTGTCTCTGAGAGGACTGCAAAACCATGGGCAAAGCCTTTTGGGATGAAGAACTGGCGATGATTGTCTTCTGTCAGTTCTACAGCCACATGTTTGCCGTAGGTTGGTGAACCTTTACGAATATCTACTGCAACATCAAGCACTCTACCTTTTACGCAGCGTACCAGTTTGCTCTGGGTATATGGTGGGCGTTGGAAGTGCAAGCCTCGCATCACGCCATAGCTGCTCATAGACTCGTTGTCTTGGCAGAAGTGAACACTGTGTCCCAGGATTGGGGCAACCTTTTCTTCAAACTCTCGCTCGCTGAAGCTCTCGAAGAAGTAGCCACGAGCGTCACGGAAGAGGCGTGGCTCTATAATGAGTACACCTTGTATATTTGTCTTTATTACTTCCATAATAATATTTTTCTAAATTAAATGAATCGACTCTGCTATCACCATTTTACTCAACTGAGGAAGCATACGCTCTATCTTCTTGCATTTCACTTCTATTATAATAGAAGTCCATATCATCCAAGAGGTCGTAGCATTGATCCTCTGGCATATCGCCACCATATCCTCCTGCTACGATAGCAATAGGTAAGCGTCCAAAAATGTCACAACGCCCCTATTTGCGGGCT
>UMAC01052167.1_pt1 | contig 44077 bp, 70 predicted proteins | sample 1963591 | NCBI WGS metagenome assembly UMAC01 (sample SAMEA4835904, study PRJEB28245) | human gut metagenome | biome: gut microbiome; material: fecal sample | place: Denmark | collected 2008
AGCACTACGCACCGAGCGCGGGCCGCTCACACATAAGTATGGCATATTGCACAAAAATAAAGGGCGGATTTCTCCGCCCCTATGCTCTTACCAGAAGTTTACAATCTCATCGTTATACAGGTTGCTGTCGCCCAGTGTGTTAAACTCTATAGTCAGCTTGTCATTCACTGCGAACTCTGTGCCATCAATAGCCTCAGCCAGCCATTCCTCGCCGTCCTCTATAGTGACTATGGTCAGCGTGTTGCCGTCGATAGGAGTTACCACACCCTCAGCAAGTCGAAGCGGACTACCCGCCATTTCCGCGCTGCTTTTCATTTCCTCTTGCTGAGTCAGCAAAACAAAAGCGTTATACTGATTATATTGCGGTTCAACCTGCGTGTTCTTGCATACAACCTCTGCCCAACTTGCGAACAGCCAGAGTGCGCAGAGCAGCATTGCAACGCGCGTTATGCTTCTAATTGCTTTCATCATGGTTACATCTCCTCTCTTGTTATGCCGTATAGGTCAGCAGCTCGCCAGTCGTGGTATCTACAATACCTAACACAGCGTTATTATTGAACTGCATAGCATAGCGCTTTAAGAGTGCAAGAGTGTTATGCAGGTCATCAGTGGCTTTCAGAGCGCGCTCCGCGCCCAGTACCTTTACTTCATACATGGTATAGTCCTCCTATCTCTTGCTATGATTGACGCTCTTTACAGAGCGTCAATCTCCTCTGCGGTTGCCTTGCGAGTATGGTACTCGCTATTGATGTATTCCTTATTCATCCACAGCCAGTGCGGCATTTTACCACCCGGCAAGCTATTGAACTGCGTGCGGTCAAGGAAGATACCGCCCTCGCAAGGGATAGCAAAGATACCATATTCCTGACAGAGCGCACAGAAATCAGTCTTGTTAAACATATCGTTAGTGAAATACTTGATATACATATTATATACCTCTTTCTTTGTTACTAAGGTTTAGTCTTATGAACGATTGTTGTTACTTGACGGTCAGTCGCGCCGTCGTGCTTGCGACAATATACTTGTCATAGGTTGCTTTGTCCTCTGCTTTGAGCAGCGAGCTATTGAAGCGGTTGGAGGTGACTTCCTGATAGGTTGCAATGCAACCGCCTGCTTCAATCTTGTGTTCTCCGCTCATTGCCATATCTTCCTTGACCTCGTTTTTGAGGCTGTCAAGCTCTCGCTTGATGTTGTCCATGTCGTTCTGCAACTTGCGGATACGAGCCAGCTTGCGTGCCATTTCTACCTTTGTCATCATACGAAACACTCACTTTCTTTTGTCTAACTGTTTTTGTGTTCTCTTGTTTGTGTCTTTATTGTATCACGCCCTGTCTTGTTTGTCAAGACTTTTTTTTTGATTTTTTTTAGCGTGCCTTGCAAGGTGTTGTTCCTTGCCTGTGATTACATGATACTACCTTGCAAGTGGTTTGTCAACGTCTTTTTTGTATTTTTCTGCGGTTCAGCGTTTTGCACAAACACAAGGCGATCCCATTGTGCAACTTGACTAATTCTCTTTTCGCGCGCGTATACATAATAATATACAGCAAGACTTTAGCGTACTAAAGCAGGGGTGGGTCTGTGACTGTCACGCTTTAGCAGAGTGAAGCGCCTACTACCCGGGACGTGTGTTTCGGGAAAAAGCTGGAAAATTTTTGTCTATTCGTTCTCCCACGCAACAAAAATCTCGAAAACCATTTTCGATTTCAGATTACGGTTCTTTTATATGATAGGGGTACGTGCCCTCTACCCTGAGCATTCTTGTGCAGCAAGGGCAGCTAATCTATCGTTCGACATAAACCTCTCCATCCCTATATACCCAGAACTCTTCTTCCTCTAAGTCAAATTCAAATACGCTCTTGCAAATAGGGCAAATTGTCCGCACACTATTTGGCTAATAGTTATTTTTGATAATTCTCTTCATAGTTGTCCTTCCACAATATTCTAATAAGATACGAGAGAAAAAACTAAGATTTTAATATAAATGAAAATCTTTCCCAATTTCATCAATCTTCTCTGCTTCCATGGGTCTAAATCCTACGCACGTCAAAGTCCCCTGCGGGGACTCTGGAATCAACTCGGTTCTGCAAGCATCAACAACAGGAAAGTAATCAATGCCTTCAATCAGACCTAATTCCTTAGCCTTCTCAATGGCCTTTTCTAATTTTCCTCTATTGCGGGCGCCACATACTACTTTAGTCACTCCATCATTAATCCAGTTATCATAAATATCTTCGTCCAGTCTATAATTTACTTGATAAAAGCCTTGCGTTTTCTCAGGCCAAGAGTCTCTAATCATCTCAATGAGGAAGGCAGATGACGCATGAGATACTTGCGCTGCTAACTTGCCGGGTGACATATTCAAATCACGTCTTGCGATAATCAACTGCTTAAAATGCTTTTTCACTTTTATTGCGGCCTCCTTAAAATAAAATGATGTTGGGCAGAACTAAATATTGGTTCTGCCCTATTTTTCAAATATAGTGTGTAGACTTTTTTAAGTCTGCTGGCATTGAGAATATATACGGCAATTAAAGTTGCACTGACCATCCGCACTAGAACAAGGCAACCTATCTAAATCCTTTTCAGCATACTTGGCCGCGACATCATATCCAAACTGCTCAAATAGCTTTTGAGTTACATATTCCTTGCGCTTGGCAATCCATTCAATCTTTCGCTTACGTAAACCGGCACGATCTAACTTTTCTAGATCTTGTAAATCAATTCCCCAACACTTATTATCGCCCTTTATATGTTCGCGATAGAAGGCATCTTCCTCTTCAAATGGATTTACTAATCCTTGACTCGCCGCAACCTTGCTAAACTCTCGTTCGTAGCGGAAAATCGCGGCTCCAATCTTATTAATCTTCATAATCGTCAGTCTCTCCATAACAAGTAATTGTACCATCTGGGTCTAGTTCAATCACACAATCTTCATAGTATTCAAGTGCCCAATCGCATAGATCTGAGGCTTCCCCAGTCATTAGTAGAATATCTAAGTTATCTGCATTTAGACATTCTCTTTCCTCTTGATAACAAAATAATGCGAATGGCTTAGGATCCATTATTCTTTCAAGATGCCATACAGTATCGCAGTCCATGCTCCATACATCATCAGCAATAGCTATTGATACAACAGTTACATGATGAAAGAACTATGCTCCTTGCGGAAAGGCATCTTCTGGAATATCATAAAAGTTCATAGTAATTTCCCTTCCTTATTATTTCTATTATTATTATAACAAAATAAATTTTATTGGTCAATCAGATTTGACAAACTGGTTTTTTTTTGTTATTATATAAGCATAAAGGAGATGAAAGTATGATTAAATTAGATTATACTCTAGAGTCTCCAGAAGAGCGTAAGGCGCTAGTTGAAAAGATAATTGCAGAAACGCCGGATATCACTCCAGCGTATCTTGAGATTTTAGGTAATTATCTTGTTCTCTGCATGGAAAAACAAGAGCGAAAAGAACGCAACATATTGACTGACAACCGTATGACCACGGTTAACAAGAGAGAATGCTCTTTTGAAGGCCTTGTTAGTTAGTTAGAGAACGGCGAAGATGGTATTTATAATTTAGTTAATGAAGATAAAAATGTTATTTTCCAACCAAAGATTTAGATTACTCAAAGAGATTTAGATACAATTCCTTATTTAAAACAACTACGAGATACTATAAACGCTTGGGAAGCTGCCGCGAAGCACGCCTCTGGTAAAGACGCTTTTATCATGAAGAAAGCGTTAATTGAAATGCGAAAAGATCAATATCTTATTAAGCAGGCTTATTATCAGCCTATTGTTTCGTGTAAATTAACAAAGACTTCTAGAGTAACACCACCACTTGAAGACAAGAGTTATTTAAAAGGCTCGGAGATTGTTGTCAAGGGTATTTCGTTAATGGATACAAAGACTGTATCTGCGGTTTTATGTAACTATACAAAATTAAAAGAAGATAGCTGGGATCAGTTCGATGGTGATACTTGGTATTTAATGCAAGATTTTGATAAACTATGTACCAAAGCTCTTGCTGACTATCCCATCTATGATAGAATCGTTGAGTGGAAGATTGACGGAAAGCCTAATAGTGAGATTTAGAAGCTATTAGATGAAGAGTTCAATCAAACCTATAGTGTAGAGTATATTTCTAGTCTATGGCGTAATAAGATTCCCAAAGTCATTGCTGAACAAGCAAAAGAAGACTTCTTAATTTGGGAGTATACCCGTCGTGGTTATCCTATGAAAAAATGCTCTAAGTGCGGACAAATTAAGCCAGCCAATAACCTCTTTTTTTCAAAGAATAAGACAAGCAAAGATAATTGGTATTCTATTTGCAAAAAATGTCGCAATAAGAAAAGAGGTTGATACTTATGGCTGGACAGCATTTTTGCAAGAAGTGCGGAAAGACTATGAAGGATAGTGAGTTCTATACTTCTAAGAACATAGAAAAGTATCCTCCTGATGGAAAGATGGATACTTGCAAGAAATGTCTAACTATGCACGTAGATAACTGGGATCCAGAAACCTTCAAATGGATTCTTCAAGAGATTGATGTCCCTTATATTAAAGAAGAGTGGGATGCACTTCTTGAAAAATGGGCTAAAAACCCAGAAAAAGTAACTGGTTTAACTATCTTAGGTAGATATTTATCTAAGATGAAGTTAAAGCAATGGAGTCAATACAGCTGGAAAGATACCGAGGCTCTTGAGGAAGAAGCTCGCTTGCGCAAGATCAATTAGATGAAAGCGCAAGGTATGACAGGAGAAGAGATCGAAAATGAACTCGCTACTGATAGAACTCCGCCTAAGCCAAAAATTTTAACTGAGCCACAAGAAGCTGTTGGCACTCCTGAATACTATGATCCTTCTATGGCCGAGGATGACTTTTCAAATTAGCTTACTGAAGAAGATAAAGTAATGCTAAGATTAAAGTGGGGTCGAGGATATCGTCCAGAAGAATGGGTTCGATTAGAGTAGCTATATAATGATATGATGGCTTCTTATGATATTCAAGGAGCTGGTATGAAAGATACTCTAATTATGATCTGTAAGACTTCACTTAAATCAAATTAGTTGCTAGATGCGGGCGATGTTGATGGCGCGCAGAAGATGATTAAGATGTATGACAGCTTGATGAAGAGCGCTAAACTCACAGCCGCGCAGAATAAAGCTGAATCTGGTGAGTTTGTAGATTCTATTGGTGAGTTAGTTACAATTTGTGAACGTGAAGGATTTATTCCTCGTTACTATACTGATGGCCCGATGGATAAGGTAGATAAAGTTCTACAAGATCTGCAACACTATACTCGTTCTCTTGTTACCGAAGAAATGAACCTTGGTAATATGATTGATGCATCTGTTCGTGCTATTGCTCAAGATAAAGAGCGTGAAGCAAAGATCGATGTCGATGGTGGAGACGAAGATGATAATGAAATCTACGAATATCCAGAAGATAACGTTCTTTCTGACGAAGATTATAATGAATTTGAAAACATGAAACAAGAGGAAGCTGAGAAGGATAAAAAATATTTAGAGGAGGTGCGGTAATGGCACTAGCTGATTTGCTAAACCTCTCTAATAAAAATAAAAAGATTGGCCTATCTGAAGAGCGCGTTAGAGCGATTGTTCCTGCGGCGCGCCAATATATTGCCTTCTGGAGAGAATATCCAGATATTTTCGTTGATTTCTTACAGACAGGTGGAGATTTTGAAAGAAAGAAAGAGCTTAATTTCTTCTTCTATCAACGCGTGTTCTTGCGGGCAGCGATGCGATACAAGTATGTATACATGGTATTCCCTCGTGCATATTCTAAATCTTTTCTATCAATCATGGTGTTGATGTGTAGATGTATTCTATATCCAAGAAGCAAACTGTTTGTTACTTCTGGTGGTAAAGAGTAGGCTGCTGGCATCGCAAAAGAAAAGGTGCAAGAAATTTGCTAGAAGATTCCTGCGTTCGAACGAGAAATTGACTGGCGTCGAGGTAAAACTCAAGAGGGTAAAGACTATTGTAAATACATCTTTAAGAATGGCTCTTACTTTGATAACGTTGCTGCGCGAGAAAGCTCTCGTGGTAAGCGTCGTCATGGCGGTCTAATTGAGGAATGTGTTGGTGTAGATGGCACCATTTTGAACGAAGTTCTTATTCCTCTAATGAACATTGACCGTGAGTGTATGGATGGTACAGTTCAAGAAGCAGAAACCTTGAACAAGAGTCAGATTTATGTCACTACCGCGGGCTGGAAGAACACTTTCCCATATAATAAGTTGATTCAGCTCTTGATTCGTATGGTTCTTGACCCAGAGAAGGCAATCGTTATGGGCGGTACTTGGCGTATTCCTGTTTTGGTAGGCTTGCAGAGTAAAAACTTTGTCCAAGAGCTAAAGCAAGATGGCACTTTTAATGAGGCTTCTTTTGATAGAGAGTATGAGTCTCGTTGGAGCGGCACTGTAGAAGATGCGTTCTTCAATGGTGAGGTATTTGACCGTAATCGCAAATTATCTCAACCAGAGTATGAAGCGTCTGGACGCTCATCTGATAGGGCATATTATATATTGTCTGTGGACGTTGGACGTAAAAAATGTTAGACTGTTATCTGTGTTTTTAAAGTTACACCATAGCCACAAGGACCTGCAATTAAGTCATTAGTAAATATGTTTACAATGGACGATGAGCACTTTGAAGATTAGGCAATTAAGATTAAAAAACTATATTATTAGTTCAAGGCTAAAACCGTAGTTATCGACGGTAATGGTCTTGGTGCCGGTCTTATGGACTATATGGTTAAATCCTAGATAGATCCAGATACAGATGATTTCTTCCCAGATTTCGGTGTCTAGAATGATGATGATGGAGAATATAAAAAGTATAGGACTGATCGCACAGAGTATGATGCTATCTATGAAATTAAAGCAAATGCTCCTATTAACACGGAAGCGCATAGTAATGCTTAGACTCAAATGCGTGCAGGTAAGATTAAATTTTTAATTGATGAAAGAGTAGCAAAGAATAAGTTATTAGGCACTAAAAAGGGTTAGGCTATGAAACCAGAAGAAAGAGCTGCTTATTTACAGCCTTTCACTTATACTTCTATTTTACGAGATGAAATGCTGAATCTCCGCGAGGAGAATGAAGGCGTTAATATTATCTTGAAACAAGCTAATAAGTCTATTACAAAGGATAAATTTTCTGCCTTTGAGTATGGTCTATATTATATCAAGCAAGAAGAAGATAGTAGGCGAAAGAGAAAACGCGGTCGTTTCTCTGATTTCATGTTTATTAGTTGAGTTGGGCATGATTAAATAATAGCCCTATTAGACTTTTTAATAATAAATAGAGGATGTGATTTAATTATGCGAGCATCAAGAGGAGAAATTAAGATACACGAAATCCTTGAAGCTAATGATATTAACTTTAAAGAAGAATATGAGTTTGCGGGGCTCAAAGCTCCTAGTGGACGTCCTCTACGTTTCGATTTTGCTATCTTTGATGACGATGGTAATCTAGATTTCTTGATTGAATATCAAGGTAAATAGCATTATCAAGCTGTTAGCAAATTTGGTGGCAATAGAGGATTATATCAATAGAAATATAATGACAATCAAAAGAGGAGATTCTGCGCATTAAAAGGTCTTACCTTAATAGAGATTCCATACACGGATGAAAATATTTTAACGTATGACTATATAATGCAGAAAGCCGGGTATTGAGGAGGTGATAAACTTTGCTTAAGCGCAGACAACAAGAAATACGAGACAAAGGCTTTGATCTAATGGGAGAAGAAGATACAACACCGAAAGATTACGCTAAAATGCGGGTGGGTATTCGCTCCGTAGATAATGCGCTCGTAAATCTTGGCACTTACAAGAAGATCAATCCACGGTACGGCGATAAGGGGTTTGTCCTAAATGCTATTTATCGACATGATTATAAGACATTAAGAGAAATCTCAGAATATTTCTTTGAGTCTAGCGGTATTTATTATAGACTATGTAAATACTTAGCCACTCTTTATAGATACGATTGGTATGTAACTCCATACTTTACTGATGTATCTAAGGAAAAAGAAAACAAAATTCTGAATGATTTCTCTAAAGTGTTGTTATATCTCGATCGATCCGACATTAAACGAGTGTGCGGAAACATCGCTCTCGATATCATGAAGGATGGCGTCTACTATGGTATTATTGTAGACTTTGGTGATAGATTTGCTATTTAGAAGTTGCCCGCATCATATTGTCGTAATCGTTATTATTCTGGTATTGATCCAATCGTAGAACTAAATCTCTAGTTCTTCGATGCTTACTTTTCTAATATTCAATAGAGAATGGCAATCCTAAAAACCTTTCCTAAAGATGTTTAGCAAGCCTATGTACTGTATAAACAGGGCAAGCTAAAAGGAGATTATCCTGGAGATTTGAGTTGCTGGTATGCTCTCGATCCCGCTGCATCTGTTAAGTTAGGTTTGAATGATAGTTGCTTTCCACCTCTTGTTGGAGTAATTCCTTCTATCATTGATCTTGATTAGGCTCAGGAACTAGATAGATAGAAGACAATGCAGTAGCTATTAAAAATTATTATCCAGAAATTACCACTTGACAAGAATGGTGATTTGATTTTCGACGTAGATGAGGCAAGAGATATTCACAATAACGCCGTGGCCATGCTGAAACGCGCAGTTGGCGTTGATGTACTGACTACTTTTGCTGATATTGCTACTGTTGATACTAAAGATAGTAATTCTAATACCACGACTGATGACCTTGAAAAAGTTGAACGTACAGTGTTTAATAATGCGGGTATTTCTCGCAATCTATTTAATGCGGACGGCAACTTAGCTGTAACTAACGCCATCTTGACGGATGAAGCTAGTATTAGAGAATTACCTTTACAGTTTGGTAACCTATTAAATAAAATTGTATCAAAGTTTAATCGTAAAGGTCATTACGAGTTTAGAGTGTCGATGTTAGAGACTACGCAGTTTAACTATAAGGAATTAGCTAAGTTGTACAAAGAGCACGCGCAAATGGGTTATCCTAAGATGTTGCCGCAAATTGCTCTTGGACACTCTCAGTCTAGTATTCTGGCTACTCTAACGTTTGAGAATGAGATTCTGCATCTATCTGAGATTATGATTCCACCCATGATGAGTAGCACAATGAGCGGAAATATGGTCAAAAAAGATTAGAACACATAGAATAATTAGACAAGTTCGAGTACAACAAAAAAAGTAACGGAAACAAAAGAGTCTGGTCGCCCAGAGAAGTCTGACGACGAGAAGAGCGATAAGACGATTGCTAACCGTGAAAGTATGACATAAGGAGGAATAAACTTTGCATATTAGTGTTCCTATTGCTAATACAATGGAATTTATCAATGCGACTGAAATATCTCCTTTAATCAGTAAATGTTAGGTAAAGGTTTGCTATGTCGGACAAAACCCTAACAGAAATGGAACTGTCATCACTAAGAAAGTAGCAACAGAGATGGGCAAGAAGCTACCTGGCTCTCCTGTTGTTGGCTTTTTCAATAAAGAAGCAGAGGACTTCGAAGCCCACAATAAAAAGATTGATTTGCGGGGTGGCAATTTCGAGATCTCTGAAACTACAAAGCCTTATGGCTTTGTTCCAACGGATGCCAAAGTTTGGTTCCAGAAGTTTGATGATGAGGGCGTTGAGCATGAGTATCTGGTAACAGAATGCTACATTTGGACCTCCGCTTACCCAGAATCTAAGCGTATTCTTGAGCATGGTAACAATCAATCTATGGAATTAAACGCAAAAACTCAAGACGGTTTTTGGGCAAAAGATAGTAATTCAGATGGCAGGATTTTCATTTATAATGAAGCATTGATAGAAAAACTTTGTATTCTCGGAGAAACAGTCGAGCCATGTTTTGAGGGCGCTCAATTCAAGACTGAATTCTCCTTAGAAAACAACCCTGAGTTTTAGAAGTTTAAGACCAGAATGTTTTCTATGCTAACTGGATTACAGAAAACTTTGAATGAAGGAGGCTCTCACGAGACCATGGATAAGAAACTACCTACTGATCCTGAATTCGAGAAGAAGAAGGATATCAAGCCTGAGGACGAAAAGAACAAGAACAATCCGCAGGATAATCCGGCTCCTAAGGACCAGGATCCCAAGAAGGACGAGCCTAAGAAGAAGTATAATCTTGAGGAAGTAGTTGAGTATACTGAACTACTTACCAAGTATGAGGCTCTCAAGAGTGACTATGATACTCTTGTACAGGAGAAGAGTAACCTTGAATCTGAGGTAACTTCTCTCAAGGAATTTAAGCTCGAAACTGATCGTAAGGAAAAGCAGAGCATGATTGATGGTTTCTATATGCTAAATGACGACGACAAGAAAGATGTTGTTGAGCATATTGATACTTACTCTTTAGAAGACATTGAAGCGAAACTGTCCATTCTTTGTGTTCGCAACAAGGTAAACTTTAACCTTGATAAGAATGCAGGCAAGAGTGATGACTCTCAGTCACAAGGTTTGTTCAACCTTGAAAACCCGACTGATACTGCTCCAGAGTGGATTAAAGCAATTCGCGCAAATGAGAAAAAGCTATAAGGGAGGATAAATAAATGGCTAAGAGTGCAAAGCGTTTAGGTAACGCTACTTTTGTAAAATATGGATATGGTCAGGTTGAGCCGAACCATCTTTCCGCAAAGCGTAATGGCCAGGTATACGCTCAGTTGCCAGCTAAGAGTGATATTGAATTGCTCGAAAATGGTCAGTTCGTAAAGTATGACTACGCTACTGGCGTGTGCAACTTTACTGGTGCTGGTCCGTGGCGCATGGTATTTAATGAGGTAAAGGTCTATGAGGATCGCGAGACTGATGCGGATTTCGCAATGATTAAGGATAACTACAATGCTCGCGTTTATAGTCCTGTTGGTCAGTCTGCCTCTACACTAAAGACTGTTCTTGATTATACTGGCGAAGCTGTCCGTGAGGGTAGCAATGTAGCTTTCAAGAAGGAAGTTGAATCCTTTACCTATCCACAGGCAATGCCGGAAGGTACTAAGATGGTTCCGCGTGTTATCGCTGTTCCTAATGGTGACATTTGGACCACTAATACAATTAAGGCTGAAGCCGGTTCTCTAAGTGTTGGCGATCAGCTCAAAATTGATATTGATGGTTATCTGACTAAGGATGAAGGTAAAACCGCAACAGGTGGAGACGAAGATCCTAAGTTCGTGGTTGTAAAGGTTTACACCATGCCTGACTTACAGCCTGGCGTTAAAGTTCAGCGCATTGGTTGATAAAGGAGGGTTAAAATAATGGATAAGGCTAATTTACTACAGTTGATGAAGAATGTAGCTAATGCTACTCCTTCTACCAATTTTTCTTATAATGGAGAGACTTTCTCCTATGACGCTATGAATGAAACTCTTCGTAGTGAACTCAATGCTCTTGTTGGCACTGAGGATCTATACGAGGAAAATAAGCGTACTGTATTCTCTCTGATGGAACAGACCATGGACGATATTATTCCTAACCGTCTAATTAATGCTTATGGTCAGTTTGCAGATATTCAGACATTCGCTCAGGGCGATCGCCCCGTATTCAAGCGTAGAACTGGTAAGACTCGCGCTAAGCAGTTTATTACTCACGTTGGTCTGGCTGGTGTATACGAGACCTTCAAGCTCGGTTCTGAGAGCTTCGAGGTTGGTACCAGTGCTATCGGCGGAGCTGCTCAGATCGGCTTCGAAGAGTTCCTTGATGGTCGCGTAAACTTTGCAGAGCTTACTCAGATTATCATGGATGGCATGGACGAACTCATCTATCGTGAGATCGCTCAGGCTTTGATGGGCGCTGTAAATCAGCTTCCCGCTGCTAACCGTGCAAGCGTTGCAGGTTTTGATGAAGCAGCTCTTGATCGTCTGGTTAATACTGCTAGTGCTTATGGTACTCCTACCATTTACTGCACTCGTGAGTTTGCGGTGAAGATTGTTCCTGCTACCGGATGGATCTCTGATGAGATTCGTAACGAGCGTTGGAGCAACGGTTATCTCGCTAACTACAAGGGTGTTCGCGTAGTTATTCTACCGCAGACTCTTGAAGACGAGACTAACAGCCGCAAGGTAATCGATCCTGGCTATGCTTGGGTTATTCCTTCTGGTACTGGCGATAAGCCGGTTAAGGTTGCGTTTGAGGGTACTACTCATGTGCGTGAGCGCAATGATAATGATGATTGGTCTCGTGACATCCAGGTTTACCGTAAGGTTGGCGTAGGTGTTATGATGACTAACAACATCTTCTCTTACGTTGATACCCAGCTTTAGGGCAAACTTGACGTAATTGGTTAATTAATCGAGGGGATAGGGTGTATCCCTATCCCCTCTTAATTATTATATTGAGAAAAAGGAGTTTTATTTATGAAAGAACAGTGTAATGTTACTAATAAAAGTGCAGGTTTCGTAGTTTATAATATCCCAGAGCTAAATGTTCGCAGAGAGTTTTCTCCTAATGAAACAAAGCGTCTCGCTGTTTCGGAGCTAAATTCTTTGTCTATGATGCCAGGTGGTAAAGAACTACTTTATAATTATCTATTTGTTGATGATGATGAAGTAATTCGCTATCTTATCAATGGTGATGTAGTACCAGAATATTATTTAACTGAGGCACAGATTCCTAGTTGGATGGATACTTGTTCTCTTGATGAGTTCAAGGATGCTCTCGATTTTGCGCCTAATGGAACAAAAGACCTAATTAAAAAGTACGCAGTATCTAAGCCGTTAAATGATTTTTCCAAGCGTGAGGCTATTAAGGCTCAGCTGGGATTTGATGTAACTGCGGCGGTTGAAAATAGTAAGCCAGATGGTGAGGTTAAGAAGCCAGCTGCTAAGACCGTTGGTGCAAGTGCTGCGGGTCGTCGTTCTTCTATTACTACTATTAAGAAACCTACTACGGAGACTAAAGAATAAGGGAGGTCATCCCCATGGATAAATACCCAATTCAAGGGGATCCCACACCCTTTGAAGATATATATGATAGATTCTTTGGTAAGATTACAGATGATATGTACATGGAATGGACTAAGGAAGACACCGAGAAAGATTTGAAAAATATTTTGATTGATGCCATTCCAGGGTTCGAATTTCCGCGTTTTCCGCTATATGATTATGATCTAACTGCGGAGAGCTTTAACTGCCATCTGACTTCCGAAGAAATCAATATTTTTGCGCTACTTATGTATAATACTTGGCTCCAGCGTCAAGTTGCGTCTGTTGAGCAAACAAGAATGAAGTATTCTGGTAGCGATTTCAAAATGACTTCTCAAGCAAACCATCTCGCTAAGTTAATGGAACTTAAAAAAGAGGCTGAGCGTCAATCGCATCATATGCAACGCCTCTACAAGCGCAGAAAGATAACTGATGAAAATGGATCAATTAAATCTAATTGGTCTACTCTATGTGAAACGAGTACTTTTGATGGATAAGTATGATATTGCTTTCCCGTCTACTGTAATAGATCAAGACATGAAGCGATTGATTAATCAGTTATGGAAATTAATTCCTATGCGCGAGAACGATGAAGATTGGGAAACACATCTAAAAACTATGTTAGAAGAAATTTCTGGCTTGGTTCATCTTTACAAGGATAAAGTAGAAGGACTAATTTTATTGTCAAAGTTAGAGGGCTTAACCTCAGAGGCTTGTAATGATTTTATGATTTATAGAAAAACAGTATTTAGATGTATTGACCTGTTGACATAGGTGACTGAAGATGAATAATCTTGAAATGATGCGAAAGAGATTCGAGTGGCAAGGCGGTATTCACTAGGAAGACCGCATGATTAGAGATAAACAGCGCACTTTACATAGAGCGTTATTATATTCTTATCAAGCTGTTTCGATTGAGATGGTTCAAAAATTTGATAAAATAATTGAGCTTAAACCCTCTGGAGAAGATCCAGATATGGAGGTTTATGGAGAGATTCGCGCTCTTATTAATCCAGATAAAGTGAAGCAAGACTATGATGATAAGATTGTTTCTCTTGATTATGAACATGGATATGAACCTGGAGATGTCTTTGAATGGAAAAAAACCGATACACGCTGGCTTATTTACACTCAAGAATTAACAGAAGATGCCTATTTCCGTGGAGAGATAAGACGCTGTAGATATATGATTAAATTCAAGGATTAGGATGGTAACTGGTGTGCGACATACGCTGCTATTCGAGGTCCTGTAGAGACACAGATCAACTCTATTCAAAAAAATCAATAGAGAATTGATACTCCTAATCTAAGTTTAAATATTCTCATGCCGCGCAATGAATAGACACTTCATGCTTTTGATAGATACTCTGAATTTATCTTTGCGGGAAAGTGTTGGAGAGTTGAAGCTCCAGACTCTATTAGTATGAAGAATATTATAGAAATTAACGCGGAAGAGAATTATTGGAATGATACCACCGATGATCTTGAGAAAGAGATGAAGGATGGCTTGGTCTTTGAACCAATTAACCCGACTCCTGATACTACAATCATTGGTGAAACTTTTATTAAGCCGAAGATTGCGGCAACTTACTCCGTCGATGTTGTGGACGGAGAATGGAAAATACTTGAAGATGTGCCAGCTTGCGTAAAAGCAACTGGAAATTAGACAGCTACAGTGACTTGGAATAAAACTACAAGTGGTCAATTCACATTACAATGGGTCAAAGGTAATGATGTAAGAGAAAAAGTAATTGTAGTTGAATCGTTATATTGAGGTGAGTGCGCATGAAACATAACTCATATGAATACCCCAAGTCTAGCTTGCTAGGTATGCCAAAGGATGCGGCGATTATCATTGACCGCATTTTATCAAATCCTAATCTTTTGAAGCTACTCTGCTATGAATCAAGAGATTGGCAATCTAAACCATTACCAACAGGAGAATAGATCAAGGAACTATTTACTAGTCATCAAATTTCTTCTGTCCCCAAAGTTAAGATTGACAGCAAGGAAAAAACATATATTCGATTGACTTATGGCACTGTTATTCGAAATGCAAGTAACCCAGAATATAGAGACAATACCTTTGGTATTGATATTATCTGTCACTATGACAACTGGGATTTAGGCGACTTTGAATTGCGGCCGTATCGTATTGCGGGCGAGATAGATGCCATGCTCGATAAAACTCACTTGAGTGGTATCGGCGAACTTGAATTTATATCTGCTACACCTTATGTATATAGTGAAGAATTTGCGGGAGTGTCCTTGACCTATCTAGCTGTTAGAGGTCATGAGGACTAGAAAAATCCTGTAAATGACTGATTATAGACTTTCTTTAATGGCCGGGATAGATATTCCTATTCCTGAATTACAATTAACTGTCCATGTCCCGACCATTAAGGATATAGCCTACATGGGTGAGTAGCAGTTTTTTACAGCCATTCAATATATTTGTTTAGATAAAGAATCGTTAGTATAGGACGAAACTCTTTTAGCGTCTTTGACTAATTTTCAAGTATTGATGAAAGTATTAGAGCAATCGCAAGATAAAGATAAAAAGATTGCTTTAATTACATTGCTTAAATTACTTTTTCCCGAATATACAGCAATGATTACCAAGAACAGTATCATCCTAACCACTATGGGTGAATCCGCCAAGACTGCGCTTATTGATGATAGTAACTTTGCTATTTTCCAATAGGTAATGCGTGAGGTTTTATGTGTAAGCAGTTTATTTCAAGGCGAGAATATTATTTATAATCCTGCAAACGATCGCGCAAAAGAGATTGCTGACAAGATCATGCGCAATCGCCGCAAGGTTGCTGAACAAAAGGGAAAAAGTGATGAAAGCATATTAACACGATATATCTCAATTTTAACAGTAGCATAGGTTGTAACATTGAGTGAATGTAGCCACTTAAATATGTTCTAGCTATTTGATTTAATTGAGAGATATACTGCTTTTGTTGAATGGGATACCGACCTTAAAGTTAGACTTGCGGGCGGGAAACCCGAGAAACAAGTCGAATCTTGGATGAGAGAATTACATCCCAACAAATAAGGAGGAAATAAATTATGAGATTTGGCGTACGCGAAATTTGCGACGTAGCCTTTCGTGCTAAGTCTAAGATGACCCTCGGCGGCCGCTCTTTCTATAAGAATGAGCCTGTCATTTATTTCGACTCTCTGAAAACTTCTAGTCTAGAGGGCGCTTCTACCACTGTATACGCTACTGGCGGTCGTGGTAATACTCGTTTGATCGCATGGGAAGGTGAACGTACTCTAACCTTCAACATGGAAGACGCTCTGATTAGTCTAGAGAGCCTAGCCATTCTTTCTGGCGCGGGTCTAGCAACAGCTACTGAAGGTAAGCCTGTTTATGTTCACATGACTTCTCAGGTACAGGTAACTGCTAAGAATACTATTGAAATTCCAGAGATTGCTTGCTGGAATGGTACTGCAACTGGTACTCCTGGTACTGGCGCTGCAGCTGATTACAAGCACGCTAATGCAGACATCTTCTGCATGGTTCTGAGTGACGCTGGCACTGTTGACGTTGAGCCTTGTGTTCCTGCTAAGGTAGTTTATGCTGATGGTAAGACTACTCTAACCTGCTACGCAGACGGTGCTGATGGTCATACTGATCTTGAGGTTGGCAAGGTTGTTCTTGTTGATTACTATATCAAGAAGGTTTCCAACACTATGCTGATTGAGATTACTCCGGAGATCAAGGGTCAGAACTTCTACATTGAGGCTTCTACTCTGTTCCGTGATGAAAATACTGGTCTTGATATGCCTGCGGAATTTGTAATTCCTAACGGTAAGGTTCAGTCTAACTTCACTTTCTCTATGGCATCTAGCGGCGATCCGTCTACCTTCAGCTTCGTAGTCGACGCATTCCCTGGTTATACCAAGTTCGATCTTACTAAGAAAGTTCTTGCTGCTATCCAGGTTGTTATGGACGATGTAAATGAGGCCGATGAAAAGAGACAGCCTTGCGCGGCAACGGGGGAATAAACACTCTGGAGGTTAATGACGCGGAGTCTAAATATACAGAACCAGTTCGAGTAAGAACATTGCCATTTAGCGATGTTGACGAGGACTTAACTTAAGATTAAGGGAGGATAATTAGTCCTCCCTTTTCTTTGTATCTTGAGATAAAGGAGTTGAATTATTAATATGGCAAAAAATCATATTCTTGGATCGTAGAGCATGACTATCAATGTTGATGAATATGTAGATCATCTTTATATCCACTATAAAACTCAAACGGCAAAACACTTAACAAAATAGGTTGCATCTATATTTGATCCTCTTCGCGATCAAGCTATTGAAAAAGCACGTGGAGACGTTACAGTAGATTAGTTAAATGCGATGTTGGTAACTATGAATCAATAGACACCAACGGCCGCGAGTATGGAAAAAATTATCAAAAGCATCACAGATGGAAGTGAATTAGAGCAGACTTTAGACTAGATAGCAGCCATGATGAATGACGCTATTTTAAGAGAGTATGGCAATGCTTACAACAAGACCATTGATACAATGTAGAGTACCTATAATAGCCTTTTATCTAAGGGACCGATGGGCGCGGATAACGCTGCGGCATTTTTTAATGAGATTGATAAAGCCTTATAGTTAATTGGAGAAAGTGCGAACGACGCAGAACTAAGCGCATTTAAGGCACTTCAAAAAATCTTTGCAACAGGAGAAGGATGGAGCGAGAGTCAAGATGAGTTAACTGCTGTATCTAAAGAGGGCGTATCAGCGGCAGCAAAGATTGTGAGATACCTTAGCAGCGCGGCAGAAAAGTTAACTGGCGACGCACAAGCTGTTAGTTAGGCTTCTTTTGGTTCCACTATTACTCAAATTTTTTCAACAGTAATTGGTGAAGAGCTAGCTAGACAGATGATTTAGACCGCTTTGTAGGATATTGAATCCAGAACTAATGAAATTCTAATCAATGGTTTACAAAAAGTAAAACGCTCTTAGGATAGAATAGAAGTATCTTAGGCAGGCACAGACAGATTTTAGTCAAATAATTAGAAGCGAACATCTAAAGTCGATATAATTACTAGTAATGTTTTTACTCTATCAACCATGATTAATGGATAGACAGTCGAGATTTAGGTGGGAACTAATGCATCTGTTAAATGGCAACAAGCTAAATCTCGAAAAATTCATTTGGTTGGTGGCACACGAATAGCTACTGTATTTAAGACTATGGAATTAGATAATAATGCTCGTCATGTTGCTTATAATGTTATTGCACATAGATATAGTCCTAACTTTACTACCGGTTCTACTTCTAGTAGATAGGGTGATTTTTACTAGGCTTATAATACCATTAGAGCTTCTGTCGCGGCAACATTTTTTACACAATGGCTCGCAGGTTCTGGTAGTCCATTAGGACATGGTGGCATAGATAAAGCACAATTTCTCATGTATAATGGTCGCATCTATTCAGTTATGAGTATCATAAAAGCAATTTGTGATAATCTAGAAAGCAAGAGTAGATATAAAAAAGTAAACGCGGAAATCTAGGGTGTTGATAAGATTGATAACAGCTTTTAGGGTGCGGAGGACCCAGGTGATATTACTAAGCATGATATGAACTATGTATGGGCTAATAAGCGTAGTGAATAGGTTACAGCAGTAATAAACACTCTTACTATTGCGGGTTCGCTTAATGCCAATATATTGCAAGGATTAATTTGACAAAAGATTCTTTTTCTAGTATAATTAAAATATAAAAGAGAGTTAAAGGAGTTAATACTTATGAAAATGACTTTTTCCAAGCTAGGGTTGAAATCCAAGAAAGCGGTTTCTAACTACAAGCTCAATGACGATATCACACTGGAAATCCGCAATTATCTTCCTATTGATGAGAAGACACAGTTTATTCAGTTTATTGTAGACCATGCTCTTGATGAAGCAACTGGTTGCTTTAGTCCTATTCGAGTTGAGGTATATTTCTCTATTGCTGTATGTAAATGGTACGCAGGTATCTCTTTTACTGAGAAGCAACTAAATGAAGTATCTAAGACTTATGATCTACTAGAGGAAAATCGCATTATTGATGCTATTTATCCATGTATTCCAGAAGACGAGATTGAATTTATGAAGAGCTTGGTTAATGATACCATTAACGATATTGCTCGTTATAATTCGTCTGCGGCGGGCATTATTCAGTCCATGTCTAGCAACGCAGGTGGTCTAGATTCGCAGATTACTGATATTCTTGAGAAGATTAAGAATGGTGAAGGTATGGAAACCTTGTCAGTAATCAAAGACGTGGTTGGAAAAGATTAAAACATCTAACTAAAATCTTACATAAAATAGAGAATTAAAAGGCTCTTGAGGATACTAATTCTCAAGAGCCTTTGTTTTATGTATATAGGTGATAAAGGAGGAAAAGGACAATGGCAAAACGCATGACAACCTATGTGATCGGTGTTGATGCTAATACTAGTAAGTTCGAAGCGTCTTTAACGAAAGCATTTACTTCTCTTGATAAACTCAGTAAACTTAAAACTGGGAATGCTATTACTTCGGATTTAAAAGAAGCGTCTCTAGCTGCATAGCAGTTATAGCAATCGCTAGAATGTGCCACAAATGTAAATACTGGAAAATTAGATCTATCTAAATTTTCTGCTGCCATATAGGCTAGCGGTATATCCCTAAAAGATTATGCTAATAAGTTACAAGCAATCGGTGCGTAGGGCGAAGAGGCTTTCTTGTCTGTTGCTTCTGCTGTAGCTAAAGCAGAAGTACCATTAAAAAGATCTAATAAATTATTAGATTCTTTATGGGTAACTATGAAGAATACTGTTCGTTGGCAGTTAACCTCTAGTGCTTTACATGGTTTTGTTGGTGCTTTAGAAACTGCGTACGGTTATACTAAAGATCTAGATAGATCGCTTAATGAAATTCGTATTGTAAGTGGCAAGTCGGCGTCAGACATGAGTGAGTTTGCAGAACAAGCAAACAAGGCCGCTAAGGCATTAAGTACAACTACCACAGACTACACTGATGCATCTTTAATCTACTATCAACAGGGTCTAAGTGATCAAGAAGTGCTTGATCGTACTGAGACCACGATTAAAATGGCTAATGTAGCTGGCACAACCGCGGAAACCGCGTCCCAGCAATTAACTGCCATTTGGAATAACTTCTATGATGGTAGTGAAAGCCTTGAACATTACGCGGATGTAATGGTTAAATTGGGTGCTGCTACTGCATCTAGTTCCGATGAAATCTCTAAGGGTATTGAGAAGTTTGCTTCTATTGGTAATACTGTAGGTTTAAGTTATGAGTATGCCGCTTCTGCTCTTGCTACTGTAACTGCACAAACTCGTGAAAGTGCTAGCGTAGTAGGTACTGCATTTAGAACCTTGTTCTCTCGTATTCAAGGTTTACAACAGGGTGATACTCTGGAAGATGGTACTACTTTAAATAAATATTCTCAAGCATTAGCTACTGTTGGTGTACAGATTAAAGACACAAATGGTAACTTAAAAGGCATGGATGAAATTCTAGATGATCTAGGTAGCAAGTGGGGAACTCTTGCTCAAGATCAAAAGATCGCATTGGCTGAGACCGTAGCTGGTGTACGTCAGTGGACCCAATTAATTGCGTTAATGGATAACTGGGATTTCTTTAAAGATAATTTGGCTCTTGCTCAAAACGCTGATGGAACTTTAACCGAGCAGGCAGAAATCTATGCTGAGTCTTGGCAAGGAGCGAGAGATCGAGTGAAAGCGGCTGCTGAGGATATTTATGACAGTCTTATCAATCCACAATTTTTCGTTGACGTAGATGATAATATTACTCCTTTGTTAACTGGTATTGCAGATGTAATTGATGCAATGGGTGGCATGAAAGGAATTATTCTAACAACAGGTACTGTTTTTACCGCTGTATATCACGATTAGATTGCAAAGGGACTACAAGACATAGCTTACAATTTCTCTGTTGTTATCGGTAAAGCTGATGTTGCACAACGCAAGATCAAAGAGGATTTTGGTCAAGCTGCACTAACTATGGTTGCTGACTCTGCGCGTTCCACCGATACGGAAGTAGCTAAAAAAGCTATTCAAGCAGAAGATATTGAGATGTAGAATTTCTTAAACAGTCAAGCTAAAATGTTGACAGAAGAGCAAATAAAATAGCTTTCTGGTTATAAGGATATTATTACTTCTATTAAAGAGATGGCGCTTGAATATTAGAATGTTGCACAAGCTCATTCGCAGGAAACAGAGAAGTTGATTGCGAAAGGTTCCGCGCAAGCAAATGCAGCAAAGAATGCTAAGGAATATAAAACAACTTTACAATAGGTATCTAATATTCTTAAAGGAATTAAAGTTCCAGATTTAGAATTTAAGAAGAATGAGAAATCACTTGAAGCTATGCTTCGCTCTTATAGTAAATTAAATAGCACTGTTGCTGGCATCAATAGAATCCAAGTGCAGATGGCTGCGCTAAGTGAAGAAGATATTCAAAATACTCAACTTGTTGAGAAATTAAAGGCTCAATATCAAGAATTGACTGGTATTGATCTTGGTAGTAGCACGCTACAACAAAGTCAAACTAAAATTCAAGAAACTATTACTTAGATTGATGAAGCATTAGAAAAACTTTATAATAGTTTAGCTAGACATAGTGTCTCTGAGGATTATTTGGAGAGATTAAGAACTGCTACAACTGGAGTGGGAGAAGCTCAACAGAACTCTGCTCATGCAACAGATATTGCTGCTAATGCGTATGCTGATTATAGACTTAAAGTTTATCAAGCAACTGTTCAACAAGAAACCTGGGCTGATAAAATTGTTAATGGAGCTAATCATTTAATGCAACTTGGTATGATGATTCAATCTATCAAGAGTCTTGGGGGCATTTGGAATGACCAAGATTTGAGTATGGGTGATAAAATTGTAGAGACATTAACAAGCGTTGGTATGATTCTACCAATTATTATCTCCGGTATTCAAGCTGTTACTAAAGCAAGAGTTACCTATAATGCTATTGTTGTTGAGGGCACTGGCGCTGAAGCAGCTAATGCACTTGCTTCACAATTAACTGCTCGTCAAAAAATTGTTGAAACAACTGCAGTGGAAGGTAATACTGTTGCGGTTGTTCAAAATACAGCGGCTTGGTATGCAAATCCTTTAACTTGGGTTTTAGCGGGCATCACAGCGATCATTGGAGCTTTTGCTATTTATAATGCTGTTATTGATGCTAATACAGAAAAGCGTCGAAATAATGCTGAAGCCGATGTAGAAAGCGCTAATAAAGCTGCTGAAGCGAATAAAAAAGAGCGCACAACGGTTGATGAGCTATATAAGTCTTATATAGAATTAAAGAGCGTTAGTGATAATAGCACAGAAACGAAAGAAAACTTAAAGTAGAAGACACAAGAGTTATGTGATGCTCTTGGTGTTGAATGGGATGCTCTTGATAAGCTAAATGATAAGTATGATGATGTTAATCAGAAGATCATGGAAGCTAATCGTCTGTCTGCACAACAAGCTCTTAATGACGCTAAAAAGGCAGTAGATGCACAGAAGACTTCAATATTAGAAAATAATACTACATACGATGACGACGCGGCAATTAATAAATACTCTTTCAAATTTGGTGGTGGAGCATTTAAGAATGATGAAACTGAAGTCGTTGATGCTATTCAAGATAAACTAAAGGGTATAAGCAATGTATACGCGACTGAAAGTGGAAGCGGTTTACGTGTAACGCTAAAAGACGCTGATGATCTTATTGAAGTATATACTCGCTTATCAGAATTAAAAGATGAAATTGCTTCTGATGACAAATGGGAAAGCGTTCGCCAAGAATCTGAGGTATATCAAAACCTTTCTAAATGGTTAGGCAAAGTTGCTCCAGAGTACGAAAAGTTGACACAATTAGAGCAAGATTAGATTACTTATGCTCAACAGCTGGCGGAAGCTGAGGGTGCAGTAGCTGGTGCGCAATTAGAAAATGTTGATACATTAGAAGAATATTAGACGGTTAAAGAGCAGTATGTAAACAAGTTAAAAGAAATTTTCACTACTCAAGATATAGTACTCGACGATGTTGATGATATCGACCAGTATTTTAGTGATTTAGCTGATAAATACTTATCTGGTTTTACTAATCTTACAGATACTGTTGCTCAATCTAAAGTTTATGATGCTATTGTTGATAAACTCGGAGATAATGGTAAAGAGAAGTTAGATACTTTATTAGATAACGGTTTTAATCTTAATGTATTGGGTAAAGTTACTGATTGGGAAAGTTTAAATGGCGAAATAACTGATTATATCAATGAACTAAAAGAACTTAAAGAATTAGGATATACTCCAGATACCGAGAAAATTGGTAACATTGATCTAAGCGAAGCGCGTGGTACCATTACTTGGAATAAAGAAAATCTTGCTAAGTATAAAGATCAATTATAGTCTTTAGGCTATAATGATGATGATTTTAAGGAAATGCAAGATCAAATTTCTACTGTTATGGGTAAGAGCAGTGAATATAGTGGTGTTGAAATCGCATATACTCCTCTGCTTAAAACCTCAGATGGTTTAGTACTTCTTGATCAAAATACTGTTGATGAATATATCTTCGGCTTAATTGATAAATCAAAAGATGAATTCGGTGACGATTGGCAAAATCATTTATTAGACCTTGATACTGAAGGACTAGAATTTGATGGACAAATTGTCAAAAATTTACTCGCTGATATTGGCGATACTGCCAAGAATACTGGCGAAGCAATGCATTATCTTGGCGATAATGGTTCATTAGCACTTCATCAATTAAATCTAGAAACTGAAATCTAGACTCAGTTCCAAGAGAGATTAAAAGACCTAACCGGTGATGGTAGTGGGCTTGATTATGCAGCTAATATTATTCAAAAGCTACAAAGTGGCGATTTAACTAAAGATAATATTGCTGATGATGAAGATTACAAGAATCTTTTATAGGTGCTTGATGTTTTGAAAGAAGCATTCCCAGAACTTGAAACAGATGCTATTGAAGTGTCTAACGTGTGGGAAGTTGGCGGTCAAAAATTCATTGAAGCATTAACGGCTATTCAACAAAAGATTGATGAATTGTCACTTTAGAAGCTGGTTGATGATGCAGAAGAAGCTAGTTCCAAGGTAGAAAAAATCTTGTCGTCTGATGACTGGGAAGTAGAGATTGGAGCTAATCCAGAGAAATTCTTAGATGCTATGGAAGATCTCTTAGATAAGAATTATGCCGTTGATGTAGAGATTCATACCTAGGCTGAAGAAGAATTTGATAGCATCGCCAATGCTATGCAAGATATTGAAGACCAAGCATCTAAAATTGGTGAAAAATTTATTGTAGCTGCGACTGATGTAAGAGAATTGAATAACACCTTCCCAGGTATTATTCAAGGCATGAAATCTTTAAATGATGGTACTGTTCAACTAAATGAATAGATGGTGCAAAATGCGATTGCTGCTGCTCGTACCGAAGTAGCCGCGGACGCAGAAGCTACTGTCGCTCGTTTACAAAATTAGGCTACTCTTTTAAGATCTAAACAACAAGTTTATCAGTAGATGGCAGTAGCTGCTGCGGTATTGGCGGGACAAGAGACTGATTCTGCTATGACTTCCGCAGAAGCTCAAGCTACTTTATCTGGTGGATTAGCAGATTTAAAACAATTAAATAGTCAAGCTGCAACAAATACAGAAAACGATAATCAGAAGAAAGTTGCTGATTCTTCAAATTCTAACGCTGGAGTAACTGCGAAGAATTGGAATTCTGCATTTGCATCCGCGGCAAAATCTTCTGCTGCTTTTGCTTAGGCAGCAATATAGAATATGAAAGCCGCTGCAGCAGGTAAGGGCGCGACCACAACTGGTAATTTTGCAGTTACCTATTCTGGTGCATCTGGCGTAAGCGAAGAAGCCTCCGTTTTAAACGAAACTAAAAAAATGCTTGACGATGTAGCAAATACAAGTCAAGAGGCGTGGGCCGAAGCCTCTGCTAAATATCAAAGTATGGCAGACGCGGCAGGAGCTGCTGCAAACGATATTGAGGGTATGATTGCTCAAGTTGGCGCAACGACAACTGGTTTAAATCATACGTTAGGTAATGTCGCGGCAGGTAAGGGTTCCGGCGGAGGAAAAGGCGGTAAAGGTGGCGGTGGCGGAAGTAAGGGTAAAACTTATGATAAAGAAGATTTAAAAACCCTTAAAGAAGTAGAAGATCGTTACCATAATATTAACCGTCAACTTGAACGTCAAGATGATTTGCTTGATGATCTTGGAAATAAGACCGATAGAGCTTGGGGTGCTGAAGCATTAGCTAGTTATGAAGATGAAATCAAAGCATTATAGAAACAACAAGAATTATATAATGAAAAACTTAAAGAAGCACAAAAATATTTAGCTCAAGACTCTGCACTGGTTAAAAAATATTTTTCTGATGCTTAGATCGCTTCTAATGGTGAAATAACTAACTATGAAGCTCTATTGAAGAAAAATATGGAGCTTTATAATGTCGCAGTTAAACAGTATAATCTTGCTGTCGATGGTAAGACGATTACTGAGGAACAGCATACTGCGCTCAAGAATAAACTTGACACAGAGAAGAAGTTATTTGATGAACGAGCTGATGCTCTTAAGCAATATGAAAGCACTCTTGATGAAGTCAGAGACACAACCGATAATATTGAAGAGAATATGCGTTCTATTGCTGATAAGAAACTAGAAAAAATAAAGTTCAGACTTGAGGTTGTCCTAGATGTTAAGTCCATGAAGGAAACGGTTCGAGATTTGTCTAAGGAGATTTCTGAGATCTTCGGTGATACTCTAACTCAAAATTTCATGGGATATGACAAGTTTAATAGTCCTTTAGCATTAGACGCGGAAGCTGCTAAAGCAGAAGCAAATCTAATGCCGCAATATAAGCAACAATATGAAGAGCTTAAGGCCTTGTATGATAGCACTACCGATGATGCCGCACGTAGAGATATCATGGATGAAATCTCCGATCTGCAAGGTAAGATTGCGGACTCTGCTAAAGCGATCGTTGAATGGGTTAACTCCATTGAGGATATTGTTCCTGATGCTGTTGATGCAGCAGCTGAACGTTTTGCGGCATTTACCGATTAGCTAGATCATAATACTTCGGTTCTTGATACTATCAAGGAGCTTTATAATTTACAAGGTGTAACTTATAAGACTGCGAATGGATTTAATCGTCTACAGAAGGTTAGTCAAGAAAAGCTCGAAGCACAAGTCGCTTCTGCTAAGCTCCAGAGAGGTTGGTATGAAGAGGCCGCTAAGAGACTTGAAACCGCACAAGCAAACCTCGATGCTTTAAATGGTGATGAAAGCGATATTCGCTATGATGCACTCAAGAAAGCAAGAGATGCATATCTGGAGCAATTTAACGATGCTCAAGAGGCTTATTTATCTTCTGCTCAAGAAGCAATGGAGACCGCACAAGATATGTATCTCGATCAGATCGAGAGAGCGGTTTATAAGTTCGGTCAAGCGGTATCTAATGGCGCAGGTCTTGATTTACTGCAAGATAAATACGACCATTATATCGAACAAAATGAGCGCTACTTTGACAAGGTTAATGAGGCATATCAAGTCTCTGCTTGGTATAATAAGCTACAAAAAGATATTGATGATACTACCAATTCCGCGCATAAAGAAAGATTAAAGGCTCTACAGGAAGAGATTAATCAGCGTAGAGAAAGTAATAAGCTATCTCAATATGATCTAGATATCCTCAATGCTAAATATCAAGTATTGCAGGCTTAGATGGCTCTTGAAGACGCGCAAAATGCGAAGAATCAAATTCAGCTAACAAGAGATAGTCAAGGTAACTGGAACTATCAGTTCACAGCTAACCAAGACGATATTGCGAATGCTCAGCAAAAGTTGCTTGATGCCGAGAATGAATGGTACAATATAGCTAAACAGCAAGTAACTGATGTTACTGGTGAGATTGTAGACACTTGGCAAGAATGTTAGGATAAGATTAAGGACATCTATTCTGACATGACTCTAACTGATGAAGAACGTTCTGCGCGAGCACAAGAAATCTATCAGTATTATACTGAAAAGATTAAATCTCTTGAAGAAGAGAAGTAGAATGCAATCGCAGACATGACCGAAGCTGGCAATAAGAACCTGATTGATAATGCCATTCTTACCGGCGATACCATTACTGATGTAACGGGTATCACCTCTGAGGAATTGCAACAGATAGTGGCAAATTCTGGAGAAAGTATCAAGGATCTATTATTAAAGAACAGCGAATAGCTAAAAGATATTGTTGGTGATAATACAGATTTAATTGATAAATTTGATAATACTTACGCTAAAGACCTTGATAATATGACACAGAATACTACAAACTTCGAGGAGCAACTCCGCAGTTTGTTAGATGAAGCGCAACAGCATTTCCAGAATTATCAAGATAAAGTTTAGAATGTTGCTTCTGAAACTGGCTCTACTCTTGATAATTTGGCTAATGAAACTGACAAGGTTTCTGAGTCTACAGATCAACTTGCTCAGCGTGGTCAAGAGGCTTCTGAAGCTCTATGGGATCAAGTTACCGCGGCACAATAGGCTGCGGATCAGTACGCGGCTCTAGCTGCTCAGATTTGGGAAGCTGTAGAAGCAGCGAAAACCCTTGCCGCTCAAATGGCATCGAATGCTGCTAGTAATTCTGGACTCTTGTATGACAAGAATACAGACTATAAAGCATTGATCGAACAAGGTTTGGTTAATGGTTGGTTCCAGTATGGTGATGAAACCTTTAAGGCTTTAGTAGCACAACGTGATGAGAAGATTAAGAACGAAGATAAGTGGAAAAATGAGACTCAAGGCGGAGAGCAATTTAAGGATTATACACAGGGTTCTAACGTTGGAGAATGGGCGCAAGGTCGTTACGATACTTAGGATAAGTGGAATGATGCTCTTGATAAACTGAAAAAGAATTATGGCTTAGCAACAGGCGGTTATACTGGTACTTTTGAAGATGCAAAACTCGCGTTCTTGCATGAAAAGGAACTAGTATTGAATAAAGAAGATACCGAAAATATCTTGGCTGCCGTTCAAGCAGTAAGAACCATTGGTTCTGACTTGTTCAAGTCTATTGAGAAGTCTCTTGATGGTAATGTAGTCGCGGCGATGAACCTTATGGGTCAGCGACTCAATCCTGTTTCCACTATGCCAACAGAAGGTACTATCGAACAGACTGTTCATATTGACAAAGTAGAATTCCCGAATGTTACTAGCCGTTCGGAAATTGAAGAAGCATTTATTAGTCTTACTAATGATGCAGCACAGTGGGCTAGAAGAAAGACGTAATAAGGAGAGGTTTAAACCTCTCCTTATTATAGGAGTGAAAGGAGATAAACAATGAATAATATATCTGAACAGCTGTTGCAAGCTATGGATATTATTGCTCAAGAAAAGTTGAAATAGCTCCAATATGATAAAACTATTCAAGCTACAATCTATTCTATCGTAGATGCTGATACCGGAGAATATAAAGTCAGATACAATGGAAATATTTTTTCCGCGTTTAGCGAGGATACTAGCAAAAGCTACTCTGTTGACGATATTATTTATGTCAAAGTTCCTGAAGGTAACTTTTCTAACAAGAAATTGATTACCTCCTTGGTAACCGCGAAATCTTTATCAAGCGCGCAAATATCTGATTTAACTAATTCTGTATTTGAAGTATCTCCTGCATTTGATGCACTATATGGTAATGCTTATGACCCAAGTGAGAGCTATGGAGTAATTGCGGGCGCGCCAGCTGGGGAGATCGGTAGTTTTGTCTACATCTTTTAGAATGATGAAGAATATAATCCAAATGGCTACCACGGATTGTTCCAGCAGTATGCGAACAATTACGAATATATTAGAGTTAAAGCATCTTTCTTAACACAATTCCATAATGTGCATAGTAAAGGTAATTACGGTATTGAAATTGAGTTTTATACCAAGGATAATAGTAGCGTAAGTTATAGATTAGATCTCTAGAATTTTAATGGTAATCCATATGGATTCTCGGTCTACTCGCCGCAATCAATTATCTTAAAGGCGCAGAAGAACTATTTAATGGGACTTAAATCTATTAAGCTCTTTGAAGAAGATTTTGTCTACGATAAGATTGTTAAGAATGGCATAGTTACAGATGAAGAGAACACAACTGTTGCTAACATTTTTGTGAAAGATATTTCTCTTCAATATGTTGATTTGCAAGATCTAAGTGATACGAGTTATTACCTCACAATTTCTGCACCTAAAGGCATTGCTTTTACGGATAAGGTGTCAACTCTAGAATTGATTGGCCGTTTAATTTATAATGGCGATGATATTATGGATAGTAAGAATTGCGTTTGCCAATGGTATGAGAGAGATCTGAGCGTGGTTGTTGGTAGCGATAAGTATGTCAAAGCCGCAGGTTTCGGTTGGAAGAAAATGGATAAGCGGACTTCTGATACTCTTACTCTTGATGCAACCGATGTACTCTATCAATAGAGATATAAATTAGTAGTTGTTTATAATAATAATGTTACTCTAACTGCGGAGATTGCGGTTTGGAACCGTAATTCTAACTATGATTATTCTATTGTTCAAGTAACTGATGGCGCGGATATTAAATTGTAGATTAAAAATAATTACGATGATGAATCTCTGGTCGGTGACTGGTACTTGTCTTACCCAGATGATAGTTACAGTTCTGTGCCGGAAGGAGAAAAGTAGTCAGAGATAGTTGTAAGTTCTTATCTGCAATATAGCTCTGTAATCTTCTATTGCATGGTATATAATTCTTTTGGTGAATATATCGGTACACTTGAACATACTATTGTGAATAGTGAAAGCGAAGATGATGTAACTATTAGCTATATTGGTGAAGACTCTTTTCGCTATGATGCTAATGGAGATATTTCTATCGAAGACGCAGAGAAAGAGCGTACCCTATAGGTTAATCTAGCCTGGAAGGAAGGCTTCGGCACTTCTTACTTTGTATCATGGTTAATGAAAGATGCAGCGAATAAAGAGTACGAGATTCCTACCTCTAAATCTAAAGCCTACAATCCGGATAACTCCATGCTTGAGAATATTTGGGTTGACAATTATAATATTTTGCACTACAATATTAAATAGAAATACAGAGTTAATTTCAGTAATAACACTATAATTGTAAAGATTAGAACTATTGCTGAATCTACTTATTTATTTAATAAAGAGATTCTTTGCTTGAAGGATGGCGACTAGGGTACTAATGGTACTACTTATATCACAGCGATTCGTCCTTGTAATTCTGAGGGTGTAAAACTTAGTGGTTTACAGCCTTTGAGATATAACAATAGTTGGTAGAATACTCTACAGGTTCGTTGTTATGTCTATAAAGATGGAGAATTAATTAACGGTAATAAGAAGTATTCTATTACTTACAAATGGGAAGGAATTAATGTATTTGTACAAGACCGAGAGATCTTAACAGATACTACTGACCAAGTTATCGTGCGTGGTAAAGATCCTATCTCTGAAAGTAGTCCAAGCGCGCAATTAGCATTCTATGTAAAGGTTCAAGTAACCATTAAAGATGCTAATAGTTCCGTGGATATTTACGCTTCTTATCCTATTGATGTAATTCTAGGCACTGCCTCTGTTGATGACATTAATATTGATAGTATTCCTTCTTATATCAAGTACAATTCCGCAGGTCTGACACCATCTTTTTATAGCAATGATATTAACTTCTATTATAAGACTAATATTTATAATGACAACATTGTATCGCTTAATACGAATATCCTAAGTATTGTAACTAGCAATGGTAAGAAATATTTAGAGCCAGCTTCTAATTTCATCTTTGAGAGTATTAAGGATAATTCGCAGAGCAATATAGGCGTATTAAGTTTTGCTATTCCGGATAGTAATGATAGACTTATTCATCCTATTGTTATGTATCTTGATACTTACGGCAACGAAGCTATTAATGGCTGGGATGGTACTGCTCTTGATACTGGCGATGGAAAGTATGTATTTGCTCCGCAAGTTGGCGCGGGATCAAAAGACAGCTAGAATAGATTTACTGGCGTTGTAATGGGTAAAGATAGTGGGCAAAATTAGATAGGTCTATATGGCTATCAGGCAGGTGTTAATGTCTTTGGCTTAATGGAAGACGGTACCGCATTCTTTGGAGCCATGAGTGGTGGCGGCCGCATTGATATTAATGGTAAATCTGGTTCTATCAGCGGCGGTGGTGGTGGAGATAATTCCATCGGCATGACCATTAATCTTGCTGACCTTAATCCAGGTAAAGGAACAGATGCTATTAAAGTCGGCGGTGGTGTCTTTAAAGTAACTTATGATGGTGCTCTGTTAGCTACGTCTGCTACGATTGAAGGAACTATTTATGCTACGACTGGTAGAATTGGATGTTCTAGTAGAAATAGTGAAGACGGTTGGATTATTAAAAAGAATAGATTATATAGTAGCTCTAGCGGTAGATATGTAGAACTTAATAGTGACAAGAACGCTGATGGTGCTATCTGGACAGGTTCTTCTTCATACGAAAGTGCTAAAAGCACTTATTTTGCTGTATCTAAAAAGGGTCAGCTTTATGCTAAAACCGGTAATATCGGTGGTTGGACTTTAACACGCAATAGCTTATATGCTGATACTGTAGGTCTTAGCAGTACCGGTAATGCAGCTTTCTGGGCTGGCTCAGATGTAGACGCAGGTTCTACTTCAATTAAAGATACTAGTGCAGCTAACTTTTTAGTAACTCATACTGGAAGATTATATTGCACTTCCGCGGACATTTCAGGAAGAATTAAGGCAGATAGTGGTACTATTGGTGGTTGGACTATAAATGATAAATATTTAACCGGCGGAGGTACAATTCTTAATTCTGATGGTTCGATTACTTGCGGTAATTTAGTTGCCACTGGAGGTAGCATCGGTGGTTGGACTATTCAATCCAATGCTCTTGTAAGTCGTGGCGGAGGCTTATTTTTAAACGGTGATACTGGTACTATTTCGAATAATTATGGTTATTTTGGAGGAATTACTGGTTCTTCTGGTGCGGGTAATACGACTTATAATATTGGTATTGCTGCAACAGGCGGTAGTGGTAGCGTAGTATTGCAAGCTCAAGAGGGTAATGGTAATATTAAATTAGATGCTGCAAATAGTATTTATTTATTAGCTACTAGTATTATTTTAAATGGCTCTGGTAGTTCTGTTATATCTGCTGGTGGTACTATTAGTATCATGAGTGCTGGTAACATGACACTAAATGCTAAGGGCGGCACATTTAAAGTTGAAGGATCAGCCATTGATTTTAGTAGCGTAGCTACTCAAAAAGGTATTCGTGCAACGTTTGGATAAGGAGTGAGATAATGCCAACGGTAACACTAAAATTTAATAGTGCAAGTAGCGAGGGCGTTAATTTTTCCTATAGCACTTCCGGTTGGACATCACTACCTTCTGATGAACCTGTCTCTAAGATACATTGGGGAAATTGGAGTGGTGGTACAACTCGTTAGACGAGAACTGGTTATACAACATAGGTAAAATATAGTCTTGGTACTACGAAATGGTCTTGGACTTTTACTAGAGGAAGCGGAAGTAATGGCGGAACCAGCTCATCAAAAGAAGGGTCGGTCACGATAAATGGTTATGTAGCTGGATCTAGATAGTCTGTAAGAGCTAATATATCTGCGACAAGAACCTCTAAAACAGAGCGTGTTAATTATAAACAAACTAGAACTCGTTCACCTATTAAAGACGACAAAGGTAATATAACTGGATATACCCCTTGGAATGAAGGTACTGAAACTAGAACTGGTAAATCCACCTCTAGTAGTTCTGCAACAAAAAGTCTAGGAAGCGCACACAACACACTTTATTTCTATACCAGACCTCTTCAGTTTGCTTGGACAAATATTCCAGCAAGAGATAAATTAATTTCTGTTTGTTTAACTGCATCTAAATGGAATGAATTAATGGATAAAGCAGCATAGAAATATAATTGGAAGCATTGTCAATAGGGATAGGGTGGAACAGCAAGATCGACTGGATAGTATCATGTTACAACTGGTACATTAATCACTCATACGATTTATAATAATGGTTCTAATTGGTGTGGTGCTTCAAAGACAGTGAAGCAAGGAGATACAATCACATATGACTTGTTTACTGCGTTATCAAACGCAGTAAACGCGGGATAAAAAGGAGAAAAACGTGTTAAATAGAGATATTATTACTATGTATCAAGGTTTATCGCAGCTAGCGTCGAATGAGGGAATGCGGCTTCCCGCGCGTGTATCTTTCGCAGTAGTGAGAAACCTCAAGATGTTAATTCCTATTATTGAAGATATTGATATGGCTCGTCAATCAATCGCGGAAACCTATGGCACTCTTGATGTTGATAATCCTACTCAGTATCGTATTCCAGAAAATAACCGAGATACAGTTAATCAGGAACTAGATGCAATTATGGAAACAGAAGTCGATGTTCCTCTTGTTAAAATTAAAATGACAGAGATTGAGGATTTAAATATCTCGATTGCTATGGCCGAAGCACTTATGTTTATGGTAGAGGAAGAGATGTAAATCTCTTCCTCTTTTCTTTTGCTTGGACGAATTTAATTATCTTAACCAAAACTTTTTTTATAATATATAGAGTTAGAGGAAAAGGAGGCGCGGAATATGCCAATTAGTATTTATCCGCCTACTCTATAGAGTACATAGCCAGCGTTTTTAGCTACAACGCCAGACTATGAGATTAAATATACTCTATAGAAAGTAACTAGTGCCGAGACTATTAAACATATTCAAATTCGAGTAGTTGAATAGCGCTCAAATTCTAGCATTGTAAATACTTCAAAATATCCAGATAATATTATCTATAAGAATGTTGACTTAACAAAAGAAGCCAGTCCTTATGGAATTAAAATTTTGACCTCGGATTTGCGAAAGCCTTGGTCGCCAGGTGTGTGTTACAAGATACAGTTGCGCTTTGGTACGGTTTCTGGTAATGATCCAATATTGAATGATGGCAAATTTCCTGATGATTTAAAATAGTTTGCTTCTTGGAAAAAGGCTATGATAAATGCTTAGTTATTTTCTGAGTGGTCTACAGTCATGATAATTAAGGCCATTGCGCAACCAGAAGTTTATATTGAAAATGCTGGAACTTTAAAAATGGATGTAACTTCTAGCATAAAAACAGAAGCTAGCTTAACTCCATTATTTATAGGGGACTATATTGATAACGCTTCTGAGGAACCATTAGAGAAATATAAGTTTGACTTATATGATGAAGCAGGCGAAGATTTAATTGAATCATCTAATTGGATTCAAGCTGTTAGCGGTAAGAATTGTTCACATAGATTTAAAACCATGCTTACTAACAACGAGTCTTATAGAGTCTATTTCTCGATCGTAACGCGTAATGGGTATGAAACCCGCACTTACTATGACTTTTAGGCTATTAAGGTTTATCTAGAATCTTTGACAGATGTGTCTATTAGAGTTGATGATGCTGATGTATTTTGCCGTGAAAATGGTTGTATGCGGATTTATCTTACTGCCAAGAGTCCATTAACGGGTTGCTATGTGCTCACTCGCACGTCAGAAGAAAGTAATTATCAAGTATATGAAGATCTAAAATACTTCAACTATTTTGAAGAAGAGTTCTCTGATACGTTACTTTATATTGACTATATTATTGAAAGTGGTATTAAATATAAATATGCTTTCCAATATTAGAACTCACAAGGACTGCGTAGTGCTCCTTTACAAGAGGACGGTATGACTGTTCCATCTAGGAGTGTAGATTTTGAGTATTCATATATCTATCGAGATGGAGTATAGTTACGATTAAAATTTAATCAAAAGCTAAGTAGCTTTAAACATACGACACTAGCAAGCAAGCAAGATACCTTAGGAGACAAATTCCCGCACTTATCCAAGAATGGATATGCTTACTACGCGGAGTTTCCTATTAGCGGTTTAATTAGTTTTTAGATGGATGAAGATTAGACTTTCTTCACTCTAAAAACAGATGGATATTACTATAATAACGAGTTAGTTATTCCTGCGGATAAGTTCAGTATATCTACTGCAACAAGAGGAGACGAAAGTGTTCCATCTTATCTTCCTATTGATAGTAGCATTACCGATAATAATATTTTTATAGAGCGTAAGTTCAGAGAGAAAGCTGAGTAGTTCCTCAATGATTTTACATATAAACTCTATAAATCTCCTACTGAGGGTAATATTGTTATTGGATTAATCAATATGTCGATGACGCCAAATGCTTCTCTAGGTCGTATGATCTTTGAGTTCTCTGCTACTGCTTATGAAGTATTAGAGAATACGATTGATGACCTTAATGAAGTTGGTATTATAGATGTAGGAATCTTTAATAACGAAGTATCTACCGAGATACAAACATCTTTTGGATAGATTGGTGGTATTTATTTAGGTTGTCCGGAAGGCAATGATATTTATAATCTTATTAAACAATAGGAAGAAATCGCAGTTGGTGATGGCCGATATAAGCTATCTCTCGTGAATGTTAATTCTTTTTGGATTGAACGTTATCCTACTATTGATTTTGATGGTAAGATTTACGAGCTTGAGGCATAGAAAGCTGAAGAAGATACTAAAGAAATAGAAGCAGAGCTAGTGCGCTGGAGAGCTTTAAAAGAAGCAGCTAATAATGCACCATCTTCCGCGGTTAGATTATCTGTTAATGGCAGTGATGTTATTGTTGCTCCAAATAGATTATATAGTGTGCGGGAAGGTGTTAACTCACTATCAATGACCTCGGTAAAATATCCAATTATTGTGAATTATGTTTGCTCACTAACAAGAGAACGCAATGATGCGGTTGGTGAAGTAGGATCTATTGATACATCGCGTATTTGGGGTCAAGTGTCTGGTATTTTTAGTGGCACTGATAAAGTGTTAAAAAACTATAAGTATTACTATGGACCAGGCGAAACGCCGTATCGTATCTATAGCGATAGTGTCGAAAAGACTGATAAATTAGGACGTATCTTAGTAGATAATACGAACTATAATGTCTATAAAACAGTTAATTTGTATGACATTATAGAAGAAGAAACCCGCAAGCAAGTCGAGTTTATCTATAATGTTTCTGGAGGCTTTAAGCAAGATGAAAACGGTAAATGGACAGATGGCATTATTTATTATACCTTCTCCGATATTACTGCTTTTGATATTGAAGCCGATCCTAATACTATCTTATATATCGGTAAGTAGCCTGATGGAAGCGATAAGCAGCCTGTCATTCTCGGTCCAACTGGACGATATACACTCAGTCCAATGGACGGTATGATTAAATATATCGCTTTATAGAAGCCACAATTCGCGGTTATTAACTACAAGTGTTTAACCACGCAAACAACTATGAAATATATAATAGAAGGGAGCTAATATCTATGTTTGAGTATCTTAGTGACATGGATTTTCTAACTCAACTAGATAAATTGCATATGCGAGTCTAGTATGCTAAGATAGTGCTTCTTTCTTTTAGAGATGAAGAACCTATTAAAGAGATTTAGGGTTCTATATCAAGTGGCAGTCTAAGTGTTAATGGTTCTTCTGCGGTTAGAAGAACCATTAATCTCACTATGTTAGCATCAGCAGAGAATAGCAATCTCGAAGATATTGATAATGAGATTTCTATTAACAAGAAAGTAAAAGTATTTATTGGATATGATAATCCATTAAGATCTTATAAAGACTATGGTGACATTATTTGGTTCCCATGTGGCTTGTTTGTATTATCGTCAGCCAATATCAATCGTTCTACTAGCGGTTGGAATATCTCTATTACTGGCAAAGATAAGATGTGCTTATTAGATGGAACCGCTGGAGGTACATTGCCGGCTTCAACAACTTTCCATGAAAGCCTTGTAACACTAGATAATGGTGACGTAGAGATTCATTATCCTACTATCTTTTAGATTATCTATGAAGCCGTAAACCATTGGGGTGGCGAGGCTGTAGAGAATATCATCATCACTGATATAGACGATGAAACCAAAATGTTAGTAAGATATATTGGTGATAAACCGATCTATTTTTCTAACGATTATTAGAGTCTTAGTTTCGAGTCTTAGGAAGACTACCCGCATATGTTTACTTATGGACAAGATGCAGGATATAAATATACAGAGTTTACATATCCAGGCGAATTAGTCTTAAATGCGGGAGACACAGTCGTAACGCTATTAGATAAGATTGTAGGCACATTAGGCAATTACGAGTATTTCTATAATCTTGATGGTAAGTTTGTATTCCAAGAGATAAAGAATTACTTGAATACAGGCAGTCCGTTATTAGAACTAAGTCCAGAAGATTATGTGCGCTCGTATAATAACGCTAAATTTCTATACTCGCTCACCGATCTTGATACAACCACCGCAATTACTCGCAATCCTAAATATGATAATGTAAAGAATGATTTTTATGTTTGGGGTAAGAGAAAGACTTCTACTGGAGTTGAGGTATCTATCCGCTACCATCTTGCTATTGATGATAAACCAGATCTTGATTTAGCGACACAATATATGTGGGAAATCAAGAACGAAAAATCTAACTTAATTATTCGCTACGACTTTAATGATTTGTCAGAATATAGCGTAGACGGATATAAGGCTACTCTTGTTGGATTACCTTGCGATGAATGGCGTGAAGAGCTTTATCGTCACGCTCTTGAAGCATAGGTAAGTAATAGCGTTTATAATAGTTACTATGATACCGAGTTAATTGCGGAATGGCGTAATATTTATAGTACCACAAATAAGAATTGGGATGCTACTAACCACTGGAATCCCGCGGTTTTTAATGACCCAGGTTCTATTAACTTCTGGCTAGATTTTATAGACACTAGTTCTGCTCTTGGTAAGTATTCTGTTAAGAATATTGGTCGTAGGACTAAAGTTGTTAATAATAATGACATAAAAACCGTATATAATAGTGAAGTTCCGGACGTTGTATTTATTGAAGGACTAGATCAAGACTTGATTGTAAAGTATCAAGGTATTGGTTAGAGGTTCTTCGTACTTTCTAATGAATACTATGATATGTTCTCAATAAGCACTACTGGAACTAGCTGTTTTGATCAAATACGAGAATTGATGTATTAGAACTTGTGTTATAATACTACCATTTCTCTCACCTGTTTGCCGAAATACTACATGGAGCCTAATAATATTATTAGGATTGAAGATAGAGATAGTAATATCTATGGTAATTATTAGATTACGCAATATTCTCTACCATTAACCTATAATGGTACTATGAGCATTACCGCAACAGAAGTTTTAACACGAGTATAAGGAGGAACGGGCGATGTCAGCTATTGGACAAATCTACTATCGCGTAGTAGACACAAGTAGCACTGGCGAAGGAAGACATTATATCTCCTCTGGAATTGATATTTACAATGATGTTGTAAATGCTTCTAGCGCCAGATAGTTTACCAAAGTTGGTATTCAAGCTCCACCTGGAGCACAAGTAGTCATGAATGCTAGTAAAACGATCATGATCGGTCGTACTGGTATTTATGAATTAGACGAAGACATTGCTATTACGAGTATGTATTTTGTTCGTCCTAAAAACTATATTAAGGATGAAGAAGAGACAGAACTCAAGAAGCAATAGGGCGAAAAAATTATTAAGGACGCAAAAGCAGCACTTGAAGCTGCTATTAAAGCATTAGGAGAAGAGCCTGCTGACTAGACTTCTGAGGCATATAAAACCTATTGGAATGGCTATAATGAGGCAAATGATACTTATATAGCAGCTTTTCAAGAGGGTAGTGCGACTTTAAACCAAGGTCTAAATGGTGTTTACAAACTAGATGAAGATAATCCATATGGCGATCTTGAAAATGTTATTGTAGACTTTATTTACGACCCATCTCAAGGATAAGGAGGTATAGGCATGCAATCTTTCTACGGAGGCCCTGCTGGACAGAGCTTCGAAATTAAACAAGTCTTTTCATCTTACTATGGCCCTAATGGTGCATAGACAGACTTAAATAAAGGTTGGTCATCTCCTATCTCCGTAGGCGAATTTGTCATGGTATCCTATGGCAAGCCAACTGATCCTAACTATCTAACTAATTAGAATTATGATTTAAATGCTGGCAATAGACAGAATTTAAACTCTACTTTATGGTAGAAAGTATATAACGAATCTGCGGGAGAGGGTAGCGGACTTAGCTATAAGTTCATTACATCTTGCACTGGTAATACCCCTAAGATTAGTATTACAGTGCCTGCGGAGGTGCTTCACGCAAATGAGTAGCCGCAAGTTAAAACAGATTTGTCTAATCCAGATCTGCCAGTAATTATGTTTAGTTTACCGAGAGCACAAGTTCTTTCTATGCTAGAGAGAACAGTCTTAGACGCAAATGAAAACCCAGTTGTTGAGTATAACGATGATGATATTGATCATCCGACTTTGCATTTTAGTTTACCGCAATCTCAGGTTATAGAGAAGGCAGAGATAACACCTATTGCCGCGGGAGAACATCCAAAGGTCGAACTTGACATTACTGATATTAACCGACCTGTACTTAAATTACAAGTAGCTGTAGCTTAGGAATTTTTAGATAGCAATATTCTTCATACAGTATTAAATGCTAATGAAGAGCCTACCGTGACTTTTAGTTACGCAGAAGAAGATACTCTGCATGAGCATCCTATCTTAACTTTCCATCTACCGCGCAGTCAAGTAATGGCAGCTCCTGAGACTGTAACAAAAGCACCAGACTTTGAACCGAATGTAACCAATGTCGGCACTGTTAATGCTCCTAAATTCCATTTTGAATTGCCACGTGCTATTAAGTTCTATTATGGTAATTTATTAGGCACTAAAGCTGGCGGAACTGTTACTAATCCACTGTTTGCGGATTATGGTGTTGGTGATTATTATATCAATGAACCAACTGGTTTTATTTACAAAGTAACAAGTAAAACCAATGATACCACTTGCGTGTTTGAATATCAAGCAACTATTCAGCAACCTCTACCGAATATTATTACGAGCGCAATTGCTCCATATACATAGAGTGATGATGGCTTTAAGCCTGCGGTTCCGCGAGTTGTAAAGACTCTAACGAACGAGGAGGGTACTGAATGGCAACTAGAGTTTTAGTTACCTGAAGCTCTGAAGCCCGCGGTCACTTCTACTTTTGTTGGTTCGACAGAAGAAGGAAATGTTACAGCAGAGGTTATCAGTGAAGATACTGTAAATTTTGCATTTAAGATTCCAACTGGTAGCAAACTGTTTGCGGGACTTGATATAGCTCAAGACGGAGATACTACTGCTATTGAGGGCGCTCGCAAGGGCGATATTTATCTTAATAGTGATACTGGTGTCATTTATTCTTTAACTGATAATGGCTGGAAAGCTAGTGGCAAGAGTATTAAAGGCCCAGTAGGAGACGCCTTAAATATTGAAGCAGAGTATCATTTAACTGAACGAGCAGATTATCAAGCTAATCTTGATAATGGTGTAGCTTATATTGAAGCAAATTACACCTAGACCATTGATTCTCACAAGCTCTTCGCTGTTACTTGGACCTTGCTCGATAATGGTGGAGACGTATCTTACTGGTATTATAAGACTAATGCTGGAACATGGGATCGCGCGCAATTAACTGGCGGCGTTTCTAGTTTAATTGAGAATACTTATAAAGAGAATATTGATAACAAGACTTATTCTATTGATTATATCAATTCTCTTATCGAGGGTGCAGAAAACGAAACTGGCAAGGTTACTACTTATTCAAAAGCAAAGATTGATTAGCTATTGAGTGCATTAGATGAAACCTTAAAGACTTGGGATTCGTTTAGCAATCTACCCGATTTAAAATAACCTATATATTTAGAGAGTATAAAGGAGGGCCTATAATGGCACTATTTAAGATTTATCACGGTACTGCAGATGACTTCTAGTCTATCAATGGTTTCTCTAATTACGCTGTCCATCCTGGCTATGCGTACTTCTTTGAAGATAGTGGAGAACTAGTAATCGACAGTGAAAATGGTCGATACAATGTTAATGCTAAGACTCTTGTAAAAGAGAAGACGCCTGGCGAAGTTGAGTTTATTGACGCAGAAGACGTACTTGTTAGTGGTGACACAGGCATTATCAAGAATGCTATTTTGATTGGCGGAGACAACAATACTGTAAGAGCAATCGCGATTTCTGCGGGAAGCATAGTCGTTGGAGATGCGGATGCTGGTATTAAGGGACTGAATGGTATTGGTGCTCTATTTGCATCGACAGATGGAGTGCCGGAATTTGGTACTTTGCCGATTGCCGCTGGTGGTACTGGCGCTACAACAAAGGCTGATGCGCGAGCTAATTTAGATGTATATAGTAAGGGCGAGACTGGTAATGAGATTGAGAAAGTAACTACTTTGGCGTATTCTGTTACTCTTGCTCAGAAGGACTGGGTACACTCTGGTGAGACTTACACCTATTCTTATAGCAATACTAATTTAACTTGCGGTAAGAATGGTAATGTACCACCAATTATTACTTGGATTAGTAATCAAGAAGATTATAACAAGATTGATGATGCGCAGGCAACTGTTGGTACTGGCATTACATTTACCTCTAGCAAAGCTATTGAGGGAGACATCGAAATTGTCATTATTGACGTTAAGTAAATAAAAAAAATAGGGGAGAACCTTTAATTAGGTTCTCCCCTATTTTTGTTTTAGTGACAAACTTTGTCTTTAAGATGGTAATGCGGTATTTCCTCTCCAAACCATTTCCAACGGAGATAGTCGTCAAGGAAGATAGCTATTAAAGCTAGACCGAACCAAGCGAGTGAGAAAGGAAGACAAATTTGCCCCAATATATTGAAAGGCAATCCTGAATAGTCCCAAATTCCTAGCTTGAGGACTATATTAAGGATTACGCCGAATACAAATTCAAGTGAGGTAACTATTGCGGCTCCAATAGCTCCTTGTTTAATGATAGACATTTCCCAAGGTATAACCTCGTTAATTTCTCCAATAAGAACGAAACAAAGTCCGCCTAAGAGAAACATTGACCAATGTATCATACCTCCACTGATGCAGGTTTTATATACTAGCTCTATTAAGAAATAGAGCGAACCGCCAACAGTGAATAAGGTAAGAAACTTATTTAGCTTCTTCAACATAACTTAGCTCTACCTTATCAAGTTCTTCTAGTGAAGTAGCACCATAGATAGAGATTTTATACTGCTGCATTTTACGATACATTGGATACACAGCCGCAGAAATGGACATAGATAAAGCAACAAGGTTTTCTAATGTCCAAGGTTCACACTCTTCATGTCGAGCGTGCCACTCTAGAGTAGGAGATTCAATACCAGTCTAGACAGCGATCTGATACTGACTTAAATTAAGACTGATCTCGGATTGATCCTCCATTGTAACTCCATATTCTTTTCCATCGTTCCATGTTAATGGATGAGAAGCTAGGTATTCTGCGAATAACATCTTATTCTTCTCTTGTTTAAGCTCTTTGGCTTCATCTAAGCTATAACGATAAACGAAACTTTGGGTTTCATTATCGAACTTATATAGATTAGGCGTAACATTTGATGGAACTTCATCAACCTCAATAATGCGTACCGCATTAGGTGAGTTTACTGTATCGGCTTGAATTAGGACGTAATGAGTGTCGCAATCCGAGCCAATAACCCCAGTGCCTTCTTCTTCCGAACAGGCAACGACAATGCCATTGGAAGATTGTAGTTTAATGTAACGAATATACTCAAGAATATCAACTACAATATTCTCACGATTTACTAATACATACATTACTTAATTTCAACTCCTTTGAATAGTGAACGAAAATAATTATCCATATCTTGGACAATATAGAAGCAAGTACCTTTAGAGATATGTGCTCGCCAACCTTGATAAGATTTTTGAATCTCACTAGTAAGGATTTTGCCCTAAAGCCAAAGTTGCTACATCTTGCGGAGTTTCCTGCGTTGATGAGCAATTTTCTTGGCAAATGGTATTTGAATTACGCGATTAGTAGTGGTTAGATAAAAGTTCCATTTAAGATATTTAAACGGAGTTCCATGCACCTTCTCTTTTGGAGGGATGGGCGTTATTCGAGAGATTGTAGTCTTCTTCTAGTTAAGTGAAAGACCTATCTCTGTTAATTTTTCTTCTATCTTTCTTTTACATTTCGCTAAATATTTACTATCGTTATATAGAAGATATAGATCATCCATATAGCGACCATAAAACTTGATATGTAATTCTTCTTTAATAAAATGGTCAACTTCATTCAAAGTTAGCAATGCAAATAACTGTGATGTTTGGCTTCCAAGACCAAGGCTCTTTTCCTCGTATTCATAATACTTGCAGCCCGATCGGAAAGACTGAATATCCGCACGTATATACTTATGTTTTTTGGTAACATAATACTATTTACAGGGAACAGGTACTTTATCTTTTGTTAGCTTAAAAGAAAAAGTGTCAATCAAATAGCTGCATAATTCATAGACTTGTGGGTCTTTAATCACTTTTTTAGCTATCTGTTTTAGAGCTTTATGGTCTATAGAATTGAAATATTTGCGTATATCAATTCTTAAAGCAAAGAAATCATTTTCTAATCCATATGTTCTATGTGCCTATTGTAAATGTTTCTTTACTCTTGCTAAAGCAAAGTCAATACCTCTATTTTTTAGAGTTGCACAGTTATCATATATAAACTTAGGAGTTAATTCTGGTAATAGAGATTGTTCGCATAATGCGTTCTATACCAGTCTGTCGTTGATATGACACGCTCTTATATCTCTTGGTTTGCCACGTTCGATAATTGAGAAACAACTGAACACAAGCTGCTTGTATTCACAAGCTCGCAGGTCAGCTTCTGTTTGCAAGATTGTTTCTATCCTATTTTCTTCAAAGTTAATTGTACTATCTTTCCATCGGACGTTGCGGCAAACTCGATAAGACGAATCATACAGTGCGTCAAAACTACAAAAACGCTCGAAAGAAGTTTTCTACTAATTCAACTTCTCTCT